>ERZ826016.5-NODE-5-length-281275-cov-180.961919_pt1 | contig 281275 bp, 243 predicted proteins | sample MGYA00519872_ERZ826016 | MGnify/ENA primary metagenome ERZ826016 (study PRJEB31778, sample SAMEA3449218) | human gut metagenome | biome: human gut; feature: human-associated habitat; material: faeces | place: United Kingdom | collected 2010/2012 ... | reverse complement strand
TGGTCGTCCCCAGGTCGTAGAGCAGGTTGGTCTTGATGCTTGCCGCCTCATCGGCTTTTGCCGGGATGCTTGCCGCGACAATGACCGAAAAAAGGGCGATACACATCTTATAATAGTCAGTTGACATGATAGATTGGTTTTTGATTACATGTGTGAAATAGTGTTGCACAAAGTTACTGATGCAAGCTAACTTGCTGAAAATGGGGGGTACTGGCGGGGCACTTGATAAAAAGTGACGGTGGACATACGGGGTACATGGCGGTTTTGTGTGTGCCGGAAGAGATAAAAGCGTTAAATTTGCAACATGAAAACAGAATCAACTCTTATCATGGTAATATCGGTAATCCTGCTACCTTTCTTAATTTTTTCAGGTTGTGGCAGGAGAGGAGCCGACACAAACAACGGTTTCTTTTGGGAACCGGTGGACCCGGAGGTGGACTCACTTGTGGCACAATTTGACACATTGTCTAAGGGCTCGCATAATGGTCGAATAGCAGACACAGTTGTCGCGCGACTTGAATCGATTGCACAGTGTACGGACAATCCATCAATAAAGGCGAGAGCATATTATATTTGCTCTGTTTATCATAAACATAGAGGAGAAAGGGAACGCTCAGCGATTTATCTTGATTCCGCTCTTAAACTTTCAGACCCTAAGGCACATCCCTATGAATATGCCCGTATTGTAGAATTTAAACAGATACCACAGCCTGATGCGGCAGCACACTACGCTGAGTTACAGCATAACTGCGAGGTATTCAAGGAGGTTGGTGATAGCTATTATGTAGCGGATGCTTGTAACCGAAGGGCATCATATCATGAGTTTATCGGTGACCATGCCAATGCAGTGAAACTTCTTAATATGGCACTTGAATATTTCCCACCGAAGCAGAAATGGGAAAAGTTCGTTGTCAAATATAATTTGGCTCTCAATTATGAGCAGTTAGGTGATAGTGTGCACGTCCGTGAGATTATTGATTCTATGAAATCGAATGAAATGCGCAAAAATACACCTAAATTAAATCAAGGTATCTTGTGGCTTTCCTATCGCCATACAGGTGATGTCGCTGATTTGAATGAAGCTTACGAGGCGGAGTCATGGCGTGGTGCGGAATCCTTTTCGCGTGCTTATGTTGCGTCACTCTTGACTATGCACTATCTAAAAGCCCAGAATCGCGATTCAGCTCAGCATTACGGAGCCATAATGCGCGCTAATATGAAAAAGGGTATAAACCATTATGATGAGATGCTACTTGCCAGCTCTATGTTATATGAATTAGACGGCATGACCGACTCGGCAGCGGAATTGCGCCGGCAATATGAAGAGGAAACTCAACGTCTTAATAGCATAAAGGCTGCTTCTGAGATGACGCGGCGAGGCACACGCGAACAGATAGAAGCACTTGAAGCGCAGCTTTCAGAGACAGATGACCATAAACAGACAGTAATGTGGGTACTTGTCGTGGTTATATTAGTGGCATCGGGTATTGTGGCGTTTATATTGCTGAAGCGGCATCATAACGACCATGACCGTCACCGAATGAAAAAGCGCCTGGAGCAGCATGACAGGCGCCTTTCAGTTGCAGAAATCAAGATTGCCGACAAGAAGCGGCAGATGGATGAGATAGCGGAATGTCTGACCTCAATCAAAGGTCCGGTACCGCCTGAGGTGTCGCGACTGCTTGCGCAGATGAAGACAAATTCGGTTGACGAGGTTGACTGGGAGACGATATCGCTGCTATTCGCCGAGTTGAATCCTGAGTTCAAGCGTCGTCTGCATGAGAAGCATCCCGACCTTACGGCAAGTTATGTGAGGCTCGCGTCGCTGATTTACCTCGGACTTGGTACCAAGCATATAGCGCGCCTCCTCGCCATTAACCCCGACTCGGTGAAGAAGAGCCGCCAGAGGCTGCGCGCCAAACTCGGCTTGACTCCCGACATCGCCACCGAAACCTACCTCTGGGAACTCGCCAACGGGAAGATTTGAGTTGTCAGTTTTCAGTTGTCAGAGGGGAGTTGTCAGTTGTCAGACGGGGTCTTTAAGGTCACCAAGGACTCTAAGGTCACTAAGGACTCTAACGACCTCCAATCTGACAACTGATGAACTCGCTGATTTACATGAAAGACAATTAATCAGCGCTTCTTGGGCTGGATGTTGAGGCGGTACTGGACCGAGAAGAGGATGTAGCGCGGCAGGGCGTTGGTGTAGCTGACGGTGCGACCCGCGGCGTTGACTGCATAATTCACGTTGGAGAGCTGGTGAAGCATGTCGAATCCGTCGAGCATGAACACCCATCTTTTCAAATGCGGATTTTTGTAGGTGACGCGCATATTCCATATTGCATCGGTGGTGTCAAGCTCTTTCATGCCGTAGCCACGGCGTGAGTAGATGTTGAAATCGGTGCTGATGCCGAATCCTGCGGGGAGATTGAATTGCCCGATGATGCCGTAGCTGAAGTGACATGCGTTAATCGAGGTGAAATCGGTGCGGTCAGATGTCGTGTGACGGTTGTTGACGACGCCACGCAGGGTCAGACTCTGTTTGCCGAACTGCCAGGTAAGACTGAGCTTCTCGCCGATGGTATTGTTTCTCACCGTTGATTTTGCCGGAGCGGCATCGGTGCCGATCATGTCGGCGTAACGGCTTATCGATGCTTCGGTATAGGATGATAGCGTGAACTCTTCCCGGCTACCGAACTGGAGGCGGAACGTGTTTTCAAGACTCGCCGAGTTGTTGCCGTCGACATTGTAGGTCTTTATGCGGCGCACACCGGTGGAGGTGTCGTAAGAGTAACCGCGAGTGAGCGCATTGTCGGTCAGGGCGTATTCGAGGCGGAGCGTATTGGATAGCGGATGGTGATTTCCCTTAGGGGAAAATTTCCAGCGGAGTGTCTGGGTGATGACGTTTTGCGGTTTCAGGTCGGGGTTGCCCTCGGTGATGTTCAGCGGGTCGGCATCGTTTATCGCCTCGACCATATCCACCGGGTCGGGTGTGCGCGGGTCAACCGACAGATTGTATTCAATGTCGTGGGTTATATGGGTGTCCCTACCTTCTCCGCTCACCCCGAACGACCCGTAAATGAAGAAGTCGTAGCGTCCGACCTGTGTCAGGAAATTGGTGCGTTTTACAAGCTGTGCGCGGTTGTTGCGCCAATAGTCGAAGTGGATATGTTTCAGCGAGAAGTTGGGGCGGAGAAGAATGCCCACAGTGTTTTTATTGGCAAACTCGAAGTAGCGATCCAATCCCAACTGCATCGAGTGGGTGTTTTCGATGGTGCGCGACGTGTAGCTGTTTGACGGGTCGAATGACGCGAGATAGCCCGACGGCAGCGAGCCATAGACACCCATGTCGGCGAGGCGGTCGAGGGCATACATGTAGGAGTCCTTGTCACGGTTGGAGAAGCGGTATTCATAGTTGAACATGAGATGCCATTTCCCGAACACGGCGCGGTAGGTCGCATTGTTGACCGAGGTGATGAGCCTGTTGGGAGAATTGTCGAAATATTGCCGCAGGCGGTCGGTCGGGACGGGATTGTTGCCGAAATTGATGGTGTAGTCACGCCACAGCTCCTCCTTGGAGTCGTCGTAACGGAAATAGGTCTCAAGTGTCAGGCGGTCGGCGGTGCCGGGGATGCGCCATGCGAAATCGGGGCATATACGCAGGTCGATCTGGCGGCTCGAACCGTCGTTGCGCGTGATGGAGCGGTTGATTATCGCGTCGAGCTGCTCCGGGGTGCCGGAGGTGTATATCGCCTCAAGCGCGGCGGCAGTGAGTTGCTGCTGCTCGCTGTCGAATGTCGCCGCTACAGAGGCGCCGTGATTGTCAACCTTGCGGTATTTTCCCGAAATATACCCGTCAAGCATTATCCGGTCATTGTAGATGCCGCCCCTGTGCCTTGTCTCTAACTTTGTGACGCGCTCGCGGCTCCGGTCAAATGAATGGTCGTAAGTGTCGCCTCCCTGGAGGAAGTTGGTGCGTTGCGTGGTCGTAAAATTATTGGAGAGGGTCTGATCAAAGTTCACGTAGCCGTTCAGCCTCTTGGTCTCCTCGGGGTTCTCGTAATTGTAGTCGACCGATGCCCTACGGTATTCCCTTGTGCCCGACGGCATCATGTCGGGTGTCCATGTGTCACTCTTGCCCGGCTGGCGATTGTCATTGAGGTTGTTGACATTGCCGAGAAGCGTGACACGTGTGGTCGGGTTAAACCATGAGGCGAAAAGACGTCCCATATACCGGTCGTGTGTGCCGTAACCTCCCTGGGCGTTTATCATCCAGCCCATCATGTATTCACGCTTCAGTCGCACATCCATAGTGAGATGCTTGACACCCTCCTTGTCGCCGAGCCATTTCTCCTTGTGGGTCTGTCCCTCATATACCTGGATATCTTTTACCGTGTATGCGGCTATGTTTTCAAGCATCAGCTGGTTGTTGCCGTCGAGAAACTCCTTGCCGTTGAGCAGCAGCGACTCCACAAATTTACCGTCGATTTTTATCTGCCCGTCATCGTTCAGTTCCGCGCCCGGGAGCTGCGATATGAGCGCGTCAAGCATCGACCCCTCGGCAAGCTGAAACGCGTCGGCGTTGAACACCACGGTATCGCCCTTGTTGTAAAACTTGATTTTTGAGGCGGTCACTGTCACTTCCTTCAGCTGACGGGGCGCACGGGTGAGGAAAATGGTCGGGACAGTGCGTACGCGTTCGCGCTTTTTGACATTTTCGACGCGGTATGTGATGGTCTGTGTCGTGTATCCGTCACATTTCACGTCAAACACGTATGTCGAGTCTTTGCGCCCGATCGGCAAAACGAAATCTGAAACCGGGATAATCTCGCCGTTGGTGTAGCGTGACCCGGCATCTGCCTGCACGGTATCGACGGGCGTTCCCGCACCGTCATACAGTATTATTAAGGCATCGGTAAGGTCGGTCTTTCCAAGCGATTCCTTCACTCTGCCCCTCAGATAAAAGTCGTCGTCGGCTGATACTGGCAGAATCACCGCGATAAGTGAAAGCAATGTCAGCACTCCGCGCAGGGAAATGTTGATTTGCCGGAAAATACGATTTTCCGTAATTTTGTAAGATAAAATCATAGTGAAAAGTTTTTTTGGTACTGTGATTTTGCTGCCGGCGAAAGGGTGGAATCAGGAGCCGGCAGCTTTTTTATTTAATGTGATGATTTATAATTGTCAATAACCTCATAACCATTTAACCTCTTAATCCTCAGTTTCCGCCCCGGCGGAAGCTGACCTAATATCTATCGGGCGGTTGATGGAGAGGTTCAGCGTGAAATTCACACTGTCGCGGGGTGGCATGTAGAGTGTGCCGATACGCGCTTTCTGAAGATCCAGTTCTCCCGACTTGTAGATGGAGTCGACGGGCGATACGAACAGCCGCCTCACCGAGTCGCCGGGCTGCTTGCTAACGACGGTAAAGTGTATGTCGCTCATCGGCACATGCGCTTCGCCTACTGTCGCCTTGTACAGGCGTAAGCCTTCAAGGGGGCTTGTGCAGATTATCGTGTCGAGTCTCCCCTCGTTGACCATCAGCCAGCCGGGATAACGGTCGTAATATTTATAGATGCCATAGTCACCGGCGTATGTATCCGCCCTGAAGACATCGGCAGTTATCGTGCCGCCGTCAAATTTGTCGAAATAGATGTTGTACTGGTTGGTTGACGCTTCCTTGACAGTGCGGCGCGGTACAAGCAGTTTGACCGGTTTCTCTGTCGCGCACTTTATGAAGAAATATGTGTCCTCCGGTATGTTCAGAGTGTCGCTGAGCACCTGGAAATCAAATGTCAGCGTCAGTGTGGAATCCTTGACTTCCGGGGTGATTATCCGGCTCCAGTCCAGCGAGGTCCGCAGTTCAGGCACGGTCACCGAGTCGCTTTCCTCGATTACCACACCTTTGAATTTGTATGGTCGTATATGTGCTAACTGCGGATTCACCGTCCTTATGTCGACGCGTTTAAACGGCTGCAATTCAATCCTTACCGGATTTGCATCGGAGATAGTGTAATCGCCGGGAACAAATGCGGTACATATTATGTAGACAGATAACGCTGTCATGGCGACTGCGGCAGCTGCGATTATGCCGATTATATAGCGTGTTGAGGTTTTCATTGTCGGTTGAGGTAGTTGGAGTATATTGTTTTTAATTCATCGGGTGAGATGTCGAGTGTCATGAGCTGGCGCAGGAAATAGCCGATTTCGTCGTTGAAAAATGACTCCCGGCGGAGCGCGGTTATTGTTTCGCGGGCATTTTCCGAGATGAAGAAGCCTATGCCGCGACGGTTGTAGATGATGCCGCTGCGCTCAAGATATTCGTAACTTCTCATCACGGTGTTGGCGTTGACCTCGAGACGCGATGCGTATTCGCGTACCGAAGGTATTCGCTCACCGCAGTTTATGGTGCCGAGCATTACCTCGTCACACAGTTTGTCGGCTATCTGCATGTATATTGCTTTATTGTTATTGTTGAAGTTCATCGGTATTTACCATCGGTTGATAATTTCTATATCTTTCAGGCGCAGATATGTCCCGTAATAAACGGCAAAGGTAAATGCCCATATCACCGTTATGACAACCGGTGACTGACTCACGCGGAATGTAGAGCTATACGTGTCGGGTAAAAACAGATCTATCATAAGAGACGCGAGTCCGAACAGCAAGCCCCATATAATCGACCCAGCCACAAAGGTCTTGATTGCCGACAGCTTCCTCCATACTATGCTGCCGAGGAAAAATACCGACTGGATGAAGAAATATCCGGCAATGATGAATCCTGTATTCGGCTCCGTTTCTATATCGGTCACGGCATTAGGGGTTATTGCCACACGTAGCCGGTCGGCGACAAATATCGCAATCAGATATGCCACGATGAACAGCGGTACGGCTACAATCCATCGCCACGCAAATTTCTCGAAGGTCGATGCCGGAGTCATGAGTGCTGCAATGCGTCCCGCACGGCTGTCCATATCGCTGAAACTTACCGATGCCCATACGGCACCGCCGCCAAAGAGGGTGACGTAAAACAGCGGCAGCTCGTCGGCAAATGAATAATCGGCATAATTCATGCGGTTTATCAATGTGAATACTATAAGTACACCGAAAAGCAGGGCGAGTGACAACAGATATTTCTTCCTGTTGTCGCGCAAGTCTTTTGCAACGACATTGCGGAATCTTGAAAAATTGAAAAAGTCCTGTCTCATTTCCGTGGTTCTTTAGTGTCAAAAATTCCGGTTAATATCTCAGGGGATGTCAGCGCAAACTCAAACAAGGTCTCAAGGTTGATCTGCGATTCATCGCCGCTTTCGTTGCGCGTGATAATATGTGTGCCCCCGATTGTCGGCTGCGCGTACAGAGCGTCGGCTATCAGGTCTTTGTCGTTTGTCGTAAGGAAGTTGAGGCGTGTTGTGATGTCGTAGACACACCGGTCAAGCACCAGACCGTTGTTGTTGATGAGCACCACGTGGTCAAGCAGGCGGTCGATGTCAAGTACCTGATGGGTAGAGATGATTATTGTGCGCTCGTCGGTCATGTTGGATGCTATGAATTTGCGGAACGAGCTTTTGCCCGGTATGTCTAGACCGTTGGTAGGCTCGTCGAGCAACAGCAGGGAAGTGTTGCAGGCGAGGGCGAAGCACATGAACGCCTTTTTCTTCTGCCCCATTGACAGTTCTCCGAGATTGATGTCGGGCGACATATCGAAGATGTCGAGATGTCGGCGCATATCCTCATGTGAAAATCTCGGATAAAAAGGCGCGTTACATTTTATATATGAGCTGAAACTCATCGAAGGGAGTGCAAACTCTTCAGGCACAAGAAACATGTCACTAAGCGTTGACGGCAGCCGCTTGCGGGTATCGGCACCGTTGAAAAGCACATTGCCCCGCTGCGGAAAGAGCAGTCCGGCAATGAGATAGAGCAGGGTGGACTTGCCTGTGCCGTTCTTGCCGAGCAGCCCGTAGACATTTCCTTCTGCAATCTCCAGGCTGAAGTCGTCAAGGACGGGTCGTTTCGCTTTCGGATAAGAAAATGACAGTTGGTTTATTTTAAGCATACTGGTGTATTAGTTAAGTAGTACACCGCAAATGTAGGCATAAATAATCTACTGTCAAAATTTTTTAACAAAAAAATCTTCAGATAACTTCCATGTTGGCGTTTAGTCGCTGACGCACAACTTCATACATAATTACTCCGGCAGCCACCGATACGTTGAGCGACCCTATATGACCGAACTGCGGGATTGAGACGAAGGTGTCGCAAAGCTTCAGTACCTCCGGAGATATACCTGTGTCTTCCGCTCCCATCACTATTGCTACAGGCACAGTGTAGTCGACCTGAGTATAGTTTATGTCGACTTTCTCCGATGCCGCGACTATACGGTAGCCGTTGTCTTTAAGGAAACGCACAGCTCCAGCAGTGCTGCGTTCGCGGCACACGGGCAGATGATGGAGCGCGCCCGCCGATGTCTTGACCGCGTCACCGCCTACCGACACGCTGCCATGTTCAGGAATGACGATAGCGTCGACTCCCGCACACTCGCATGTACGGGCTATTGCGCCGAAATTGCGAACGTCGGTGATACCGTCGAGCACCACGATAAAAGGCAATACCCCGTCTTCATACAGCTGCGGCACAAGATGGTCGAGACGGTGATAAGTGACAGCCGACAGCACTGCAATCACTCCCTGATGATTCTTGCGTGTTATCTTGTTGAGTCGTTCGAGGGGTACGCGTTGCGATAGTATGCGGTTGGCACGTATCATCCCGAACAGTTCAGAGGCAAGTTCGCCGTTGAGGTCTTTCTTGATAAGTACTTTGTCAATATCTTTACCGGCTTCGATAGCCTCCATGACGGCACGTATGCCGAATATATAATCGCTTGAATCCATATATGGTTATGATGTAAAATTATCAGATGTTTAACAGTGAACGGGCATTGGCACGCGCAGCCTCGTCTACTTTAGAACCGCTCAGCATCACTGCAAGTTCATCCACCCGGTCATCGGCGTTCAACTCGCGTATGCGCGTGTGGGTTGCCTCATCGTCATCCTCCTTATAGACTTTGAAATGGGCATTGCCTTTGGCGGCTACCTGCGGGAGATGGGTGATGGTGATTACCTGTATGTTGCGCGAGATGTCCTGCATCATTGCACCCATGCGGTTGGCGACATCGCCCGACACTCCGGTATCAACCTCGTCGAAGATGATTGACGGAAGTTGCATTTTTGTGGCTATGATAGCCTTGATTGACAGCATGAGGCGTGATATCTCGCCTCCCGAGGCTGTGCCGCCGACAGGCATCAGCGGCTGATTTTTGTTGAAGGCGAAGAGAAACTCCACCTTATCCATGCCGGTAGGAGTGAGTTCTCCCTGGCTGACCTTTACCTGAGTGCGCAGATTTTTCATGCCGAGGGGCATCGCCGTCTCGCGTAATGTCTCTTCAAGACGCGCGGCTTCTTCGCCGCGGCGTTGCGAGAGTTCAAGTGCAAGCTGTTTTGCCGCCGCCTTTGCGCGGCGCGCCTCTTTTTCAAGCTCCTCAATGGTGAAGGTGCTGTTTTCGAGCTTTTCGAGCTTGTCACGCAACTCTTCACGGAGGGTTATGAGTTCGCCGACGGTCGACACACGGTGTTTCTGCTGAAGTGAGTATATGGTGTTGAGGCGTGACTCGATTGCTTCCAGTTCTTCCGGATCAGCCTGAAATTCCTGGTCGTATGCCGACAGGGTCTCAGCAATGTCGCGCAGTTCGATGCGCACTGTCTCAAGGCGCTCGCTGATGTTGTCGGAGTCTTCAAGATACTGGCTCAGCTCCTCGCAGTAGTCGCTTGTCTCGGCAAGGAGTCCGAGGGCGTTATGGGTTCCCTCCGACAGCGAGTCGAGTGCGCCGCTCAGAGTACTCTTGATATCGGTGATGTTGGAAAGTATGTCGCGGTCATGTTCGAGCTGCTCCTGCTCGCCGTCGGTAAGTCCGAGTTCGTCAAGTTGTTCAAGTTGAAACCGTGTGAAATCCTCGTCATTGCGGTTTTGCTCAATCAGTTTCTTTGTGTCGTGCAGCCGCTTTAGTGTGTTACGGTATGCGGCATATCGGCGTGAGTATTCCGACAGCAGCTCGCCGTTGCCCGCGAGGTTGTCGATTACGCGCAGCTGAAATTCATCGGATGTCAGCAACTGGTTCTGATGCTGGGAATGAATGTCGACAAGCTGCATCGCCACGTGGGAAAGCAAGTCGAGAGTCACCGGCGAGTCGTTGATGAATGCGCGCGACCTTCCTGCCGGCGCGATTTCGCGGCGCAATATGCAGAGCGTGTCGTCCCACTCGATATCGTTGTCAAGACAGTATTCCTTCAGCTTGGGATATTTGCTTACTTCAAACGAAGCCTCGATGACCGACTTTTTTCCGGAATCGCGCACAGCTTTCAAGTCGGCACGGCCTCCGAGTATTAGCGACAGCGCGCCGAGCATGATTGACTTACCGGCACCGGTCTCACCGGTAATGGTGTTGAACCCGTGGTGGAAATTGATGTCGACCGTGTCGATAAGGGCGTAATTGGATATATGTAGTGACTTAAGCATGATCGATATTTTTATTTGTTGACACCGCGCTTTATCATGTCGAGACGCTGTGTTTCGGTGGGATATATAGAATAGAGCAGTTCATACACACGTTTGCGCTCCTCTTCCGGCGCCTTGGTGTAGAGGTTGACAAGTTCATCGAGCTTGGCATCCTTGAACATCGACACACCTACCGCCATCGGCTGAGTCTCGTAGACGCTCTTCACGTAATCGAGTGTCGAAGTGATTTTTGCCCTTCCCTTGTCAGGACTCATAGACATTTCGTCAAGTCCTGTGCGATGATATTCATAGAGAAGGTCACGCAATCCGGCTGTCGACTGCTCGGTGAAGGTATTGAGCACGGCGTTGCGGTTACGGTTGTCTTCGAACGCTTTCCATCCGCTTTCGCCCGATGACTGCGCCATCTGCACAACATTGCGGGCAAGCTGGTAGTAAGGATCGCCCCCGCGTGGCGAAAAACTGTCGAAGTCCATGCCGAGTATAAGGTAGACGTAGAAATTTATGATAGCCGTGAGATTGCTTTCCATCGAGTTTTCGGAAAATATCAGCGGCTCGCCTTCCTGATAATCAAATTCCAGTTTGTTGTCTTTGAAATTGAGCAGGGTGGTGGTGTAGGAGGAATTGTAGACGGGACGTGACGACTGCACCTGCAAGTCGCCGCTCATCGTCGGCTCCTCGTAAGTCTTTATGGTGAAAAACATCTTGCACTCGATTTTCTCGGCGGGAGAAATCTGGGTGTTGGTCCATTTGCGGGTGTTCACATAGTCGGCAATCGCGCTTTCAAGGGTCTTGAACACCGAGGTGTTTGTGCCCTGTACCTGCGAGAAGTCGACCGTCACCTGGCAGTTGAGTTCCTGTGCTGAGAGGGAAGAACTCGATGCCAGTGAGAGCAGAATAAAGATGAAGGTTGTTATGGTGTGTAATCTCATAGGGTTATAAGTGTGTCGATAATGTCGGCAGCTACCTCGCGCTTGCTTTTGAGCGCGAAAGATGTCTCGCCGCCATCGGCTGTGAATATGGTGATTTTATTGGTATCGGTGCCGAATCCCGCTCCCTTGTCGCGGAGCGAATTGAGCACAATCATGTCAAGATTCTTGGAGCGGAGCTTTGTCATGGCGTTGTCAAACTCATGGTCGGTCTCCAAGGCGAATCCGACCATCTTCTGTCCGGGGCGTTTTTTCATGCCGAGGGTCTTGGCGATGTCGGGGTTCTTGACAAGATGTATCACGGGCGGCTCGTTGCCTTCGCGCTTGATTTTTTTGGCGGCGCAGTCGGCGGGTGCGTAGTCGGCTACCGCTGCACACATCACGGCGTAATCGACCGAGCCAAACCGCTCTTCACACGCCGCAAGCATTTCCCGCGCCGACTCTACCTTTACAAGGTCAATCGCCGGATGACGGGTCGTAAGGTCCACCGGACCGCTTACAAGCACTACCTCGGCTCCTCGGCTTGCGGCTTCCTCGGCGATAGCGTATCCCATCTTGCCCGTGCTGTAATTGCCGATAAAGCGCACGGGGTCGATTTTTTCATACGTGGGTCCTGCAGTGACAAGCATACGCTTCCCTTTCAAATCCTCCTTACGGGCAAAAAATGCCTCGATTATCTTGAATATGTTTTCCGGCTCCTCCATCCTTCCTTTTCCGACGAGATGGCTGGCAAGTTCGCCCGATGCCGGCTCGATGATGGTGTTGCCGTAGGAACGGAGCAAGTCGAGGTTGCGGGTCGTGGTAGGATGGGCAAACATGTCGAGATCCATCGCGGGAGCCACGAAGACCGGTGCTTTCGCCGATAGATAGGTGGTGATAAGCATATTGTCGGCGACTCCGTTTGCCATCTTGGCGATGGTAGAGGCTGTCGCAGGGGCTATCACCATAGCATCAGCCCATAGTCCGAGGTCGACATGGCTGTGCCATTCGCCGGTGTTGGCAGTGAAAAATTCGCTCACCACCGGCTTGCCGCTCAACGCCGACAGCGTGACGGGGGTTATGAACTCTTTTCCCGCAGGAGTCATGACCACCTGCACCTCGGCTCCCGCCTTGATGAAGAGCCGGAGCAGGGTGGCTGACTTGTAGGCGGCTATGCCGCCCGATATTCCGAGTATGATATGTTTGCCTTTCATTGTCATTACAGCAGTCCGCTGATATGGCGGTCTACATTATCTTAAACGCATTCTTATGCGGGTTATTACCTGCTTTGTGTTTTCGGCAAATTCGCCTTGCATCATCCAGCTGTAATATCCGGGGTCGGTTCGGAACACTTTCTCGACTTCCTCGCCCTTATATTTGCCGAAATTGAATATTTCCTTGCCCGCCTCGTTGAAGATGATTCGTCCCATAAGGTCGGCGTTCTTGTTCATCGATGAAAATTCCGACAGAAACGCTATGTCGTTTTTAAGCGACGGATAGCGGTCGAGCTGCGCCTTTAGCACCTCGTAAGTTGCACGGGTGTCGGCGTTTGCCGAATGTGCCTCGGTAAGGTCTTTCCCGCAGTAGAACTTGTAGGCGGCTACAAGTGTGCGCTGTTCCATCTTGTGAAATATATTCTGCACGTCGACAAACTTATGACGCGCAAGGTCGATATTCACTCCCGCGTGGGAAAACTCCTGTACGAGAAGCGGCACATCGAAGCGGTTGGAGTTGAACCCGGCGATGTCGCAGCCGAGAAACACCTGGGCAAGCTCTTTTGCCACCTGCTTGAACGTAGGGCAATCTTTCACGTCATCATCAGTGATATGATGTATGGCGGTCGACTCCGGCGGGATGGGCATTTCGGGGTTTATGCGCAAAGTGCGCTCTATTTCCGCGCCGGAGGGCATAACCTTTATGTAGGAAATCTCTACTATCCTGTCACGCAACACATTGGTGCCGGTAGTCTCGAGATCGAAGAATACTATCGGATTTCTTAGGGCAAGTTCCATTATCGCAATAATTTAGAAGTCGGTGACTGTCATGGGCATGAGGAGCATCAGCAGCTCGTCGCCCTCTTTTTCGTCGGATGGCAGGAACACTCCCGGACGGCTCGGGTCTGACAGCTTGATTACAAGGTCGTCGGTAGAGATGGTGCCTGATATCTCGATAAGATAGGGTGCGCTGAATCCGATTACCATCTCTTTGCCGGTGAAGTCGCAGGGCACTTCCTCGCGCGCTGAGGTACAGAAATTGTTGTCGGTGGCGCGCAGGGTCATTTTGTCGCTCTCGATTTTGAATTTTACCAGTCCGTGACCCTGGTCAACGAATACACCTACACGACGCACGGCGTTGAGGAATGAATGGCGGTCAACTGTTATCACATACGGGTTGTTGGTGGGGATTACGCGGTTGTAATCGGGGAACGAGCCCTTGATAAAGCGGCAGTTGAATTTGTAGGCGGCGCTTTCGAAGGTCACGCTCTTGGGCGATACGGTTACCTTGATTTCGCTTTCCTTGGCAAATACATTCTTGATTACGGTAGCAGGTTTGACAGGGAGGATAAACGAGCCTTCAAATCCCGGCTCGCCCACAGAGTTGCGGTAGCGCACAAGCTTGCGGGTGTCGGTTGCCACGAAAGTGATAGAGTCGGGCTTTATGTCCCAGAGAATACCCATCATCTGCGGGCGCAGGTCGTCATTGCCTACGGCGAAAAGCGTGTTGTCGATGCCTTTCAGTATCTGGTCGGCGGGATAGGTGAATTTGAATACACCGTCAGCATCGGTTGTGTCCTCGTTGGAGGGGTACTCGTTGCCGTTGAGCGCAATGAACGCGTAATTACCGTTGTTATATTTGATTTCTACAGAGAGATTGTCGTCGTTAATGGTAAATTCCATGCCCTGATCAGGCATCTCCTTAAGCAGGTCGACTATGCGCCGGGCATCGACACAGAACTTTCCTTCGCCTTCTGCATTCATCACCTCAAGACTCGCCACAAGTGTGTTTTCAAGGTCTGATGCCGTGATGGTCAGGGTGTTGTCGTTCAACTCAAACAGGAAGTTGTTGAGTACAGTCAAGGCGTTTTTGGAATTAATCACTTTGCTGACAGCCGATACATAGCTGTAAAGCGTCTTGCTGGAGACATTAAATTTCATGATTATATGATTTGGATTATAAATTTCTATTAACTTACAAAAATAGCAATTTATTCTCACATTCCCCCACAATTCCCCAGATTAATTTCTGCTGCTGTTATCATTCTGACCCTTCGGACTCGTAAGACGTGTCGGACTTGTCTGACACGTCTGACAGCCATTGTTGCGATAATTGATTCGGGCACGATACATTTGCTCTTTGATTCCGCCTTGTTCAAGAAACTGATGCTGTTGCCGTTCAATAAGCTTTCGCAGCAGATATGTCGTCTGATTAATCAATGTGATACAGAGGTTACAATATTCCTCTGCATTCAATCGGTCGGCAAATCTGGTCGGAGCCTTTTCAAATTCAGGACTTTTAAGGTATTCTCTTAATTTTATAGTGCGAGGATGCGATTTATTCCATTGGGATAATTTATGTTGTCTCAGGTAATCCTCATAGTCGAGTAAAAGTTCCTCAAGCGAAGCTTTTGCTACGTTTGTTAATTTGATTTCGGTCTCTTTTGACGTCCTTGACGCTTCACTGCCTTCGGCGATGTTTTGTTTACCGCTACGTGCCGCTTGCTCAATTTGATCGCGTGTGCGACTCCCTTGGCGCACGAATTTTTCTGCAAAAATCATAGTGAGGTCAAGGATTATTTCAGATAGGTGAAATGCTTTCAGCTTGCGATAACCACCGGCAGGAGGTAGGAAGGTGTTCATTTGGTAATTATTTTATAGGTTAGGCTTTGGGGTATCCTCCATTTCTCAAAGATACAAATAAATTTCGTGATGCGTGTAAAATTGGTTTTGAATCTTTCTTGCGCATTTTTTGATTATCTATTTTCGGAAAAGATTTGATTTTATTGAATAAAGTACTATCTTTGCCTCTACCGTCATCAGCCTAAAGTGGCGGAGCGGTATTTTTATTTATTTTAAAAGACGTTTTCAGCGTTTGTCAAGTCAACTCAAACTTCGCAACTTTGACCCCATGACCGCGACAAAAGCAACGAAATCGTCTGCGTTGTGTATTCATTCCCGAAAGGGCATGTTATATACGGGCGTGGGCTGACGACGTTGCTTATCCGTCATGGGAGGCAATGCGAAGGCCTGAGTTGAGGATAAGCAAAGATGAGTTTCCCACGTCTTTTGCATTTTATAATCAACTGATTTATCTGCGATTCCGGGAGACTGTAGCATTAACACACAATTATTTTTCTGCAATGAAAAAGATGATTTTGACTCTTGCGCTGTCGGCTGTGATGCTGTCGGCAGGCGCGCAAATCACCGAGCGACGTATGGCTACTCTCGTGGAGACTGACGGTACTCAAGTGTTTTATGGGGCTAATGCCGCTAAAGAAGCTTATGATGTGGCAAAAGATGGCGCGACAATAATCCTCTCAGAAGGCAAATTTGATGGCATAGACATGAAGGAAAAAGCCGTCAAGATTTATGGAACGGGCATGGAAAATGATGAACCTGGAGAATCTTTATGTACCGAATTGTCAAGAATAACAATAAATTCAGATAAATATTATGATGATTCCGGTAAAGAATACTGGGCTTATCCCAAAGGTATCCATATTGAGGGTGCTTATGTTGCTTGGATGAGCGTCAATTATACCTACGATGTTCCAGACCTTAAATTGGAAGACATGACTCTCACAAAATGTAGATTCGGGTCTTTAAACAGTGGTTCATCGGCATCTTGCTCTTTTTATGCGAGTACTAAGGGCGTTGTTTTTTCGCAATGTGCCATTCTCGGGGGCGGTCTCACATTTAATAAGGTACAAAATGATGTAATTTTAAGGAATTGCTGGCTGAGTAGTTGGAACTGTCAGTCCAACGACCTTCAATCTTCAGTGGTTATAGACCATTGTATATTGAATTCGAATTCCTCAAACATCGCCTATTATACCAATAATATTTTTTTGAATGGATATATCCCTGCCGATGCTGAGGGATATAATAACATAATGGTTAATAAAAATGGGATAGATGGAAATGCGACGGGGAGCGGTAATTGGTGTGGTATCGAGACCAAGGGTATATTTGCCGAAGAAGGCGAAGATGGATCTTATGCTCCCGGTAAGAAGTTCACACTCAAATACCCGAAAACTTACATTGGCACTGACGGTACGGAAGTCGGTATCAATGGGGGTGTTACTCCGTGGAATCCCATCTCTTCAATCCCCCGTATTGTGTCAAGCAAGATTGACAACCGCGCGGCAGCCGATGGCAAGATTAATGTAAGCATAAAGGTCGAGGCACAAAACCGCCCGTAATAATATCCGGTAAATATGAGACATATAATAACAGCAATCGCGATGTCGCTGTCGGGTGTGATGACGGCGACAGCCGATGATGTCACCATTGCGCGGTGTGAGTATTGGCTCGACTACGATTTTGCAAGCCGCGCCGAGCTACCCGTGTCACCCGACGGCGTGTTTGAACATAGCTTTGATGTCGCGGAACAGACTCCGGGGCTTCACGCAATAGCACTGCGCTTCTGTGACTCACGCGGATTATGGTCAATGCCGGTGTTGCGCCATTATGTCAAGGTGGCGCAGGAACCGGTGTGGGAATCACATCTTGAAAAACTTTACTACTGGCTGGATTATGACAAGGATAATGCCGTGGAGACCTCATGTGCCGATGGGGTGGTGGAGATGCAGCTTGACGTGACTGCGCTTACTCCGGGGCTGCATACATTCTCCTACATGTTTTCGGAGAACAACGGACTGTATTCCTCGCCGGTGACTCGTTTCTTTATCGTGCCTCTTGATGCCCCTAAGGGATTCGGACTTATTTCAGGCTATGAATATTGGTTTAATCACGGAAAACGGCATTTTGTGGAAGTGAGTCCATCCGAGACTCTTGAACTGACAGATGTGACGGTAGATGTGGTTGGCGCACAGCCGATGTCGATTCCTGAGAATTATATTTTTAATGTGGCTGATTTGACAGTGATTTGTCCGCAATCTGACTTGTTTTTCGGCATTCAGGCTGTAGGGCAGAATGGCGGTAGAAGCGAGGCTGTAGTTTCCGATACAGCCAAAGTGGACTTGACTGTCGTCCCGGATTTTCAAGATTTGACCTTGAAGTCGCCTGTCGAATTGCAATCTCCTTGCGGAGGGATGATTGCCGGTCTTAAAATGCCGGTTGATGTTCAGTATCCAATAATTTCAGTGAGCGGGAGCGATGTCAAAGCCGATTTTTATGATGCCGCCGGAGTGAAATTACAACCTGCAACTGAACTGACGGATGAATCATGGCGATATACATTTGGTGACGGACCGGTCGACGTGGCTTACATATTGCTCCATTCTGCCGGGAAGGATATGTCGCTGACCACTGTGTCGCTTGACGTTCTGCCAAGTGGAATTGACAGTGTAGCTGATGTCACTACAAGCATCTCATCTGTGGATGGCGGTCTAATGGTAAGAACCGGCGAAAATCTCTCTGTGGCGGTCTATGCGATGACGGGTGTTAAACTAATTGATCGTAAACTCGTTATCGGTGACAATATGATTAACTTGACTCCCGGTTGCTATGTCGTGACGGTTTCCGATGGCACGACAGCCCGCGTTGTGGTCAGGTAAACATTCTAATACGTTGAAAATACCTCTTTGTGAGGGTGCGTCAAAATTTCGATGCACCCTCTTTTCATTGTAGGGTTGCGTATAAACAGTCGGACATGAGTCGCTGTTGAAGAAAAAAGTCGGGAGGTAATGAATTTTGTCAGAAAAAATGTTATAAATTTGTATTCTAATCGAAAACATGTATATTTTGTCAAAAAGAAAACCATATAGACTGGGTGTGGCATTGAGTGGCGGCGGGGCGCGAGGCTTCGCTCATGTCGGAGCACTCTATGCCATGGAAGAACTTGGCGTTAAGCCCGATATAATCGCGGGAGTAAGTGCAGGGTCGATTGCGGCGTCGCTTTACTGCTCGGGGCTTTCCCCTTTGGAGATAATGAAGCTGTTTTTTACTCAGAAGTTTTCTGATTTTGCCGAAATAAGTGTGCCTAAAGACGGTTTTTTCAAGATGAACGGCTTCAAGGCGTTTCTCAAGAAAAATCTAAAGGTTGAGATGATGGAAGATTGCCCCATACCGCTCGTCATCTGTGCCACCGACCTTGACAACTGTACACCCGTGCAATGGCGTGAAGGGCCGATTACGGAAAAGGTGATGGCGTCATGTGCGATGCCTATTATCTTCAAGCCTGTCAAAATCGACGGCAGGCACTATGTTGACGGAGGAGTGCTCCACAATCTGCCTTCATGGGCACTCAGGGATGAATGTGATTATTTAATAGGAGTGAATGTAAGCCCGGTGTCGAAGCAGAAGACTTACAGCGGCACGATTATTGATGTCGCGTTACGCACCTATCATCTGATGGCGCGTACCAATGCCGTGGGTGACATGAACATGTGTGACCTCGTGGTGTCGACCGATTCGATTGCCGACTTGCGTGTGTTTAACATGAAAGAGAAAGAGCGCATGTTCAAGAGCGGCTATAAATGTGCGAAGGAAGCTTTGCTCAATTCCGGGATAGTGAAAAATAAGTGAATCTAAAATTGACATGATGAACAACGAAAAGACTGTAATCTACCAGATGTTGCCGCGATTGTTCGCCAACATGAACGAGCACTGTGTGCCTAACGGCACCATCGAGCAAAACGGCTCGGGTAAGATGAACGATATAACCTCGACTGTGTTGAGGAAAATAAAAGATCTCGGTGTGACCCATGTATGGTACACCGGTATAATCGAACATTCCAATCAGACTGACTATTCGCGTTACGGGATACGCCGCGACAATCCATACGTTGTAAAAGGAAAGGCAGGCTCGCCCTATGCTATAAAGGATTATTATGATGTCGACCCGGATATAGCTGTAAACGTGAATGACCGCATAGATGAGTTTGAGGCGCTTGTCGACCGTACCCACGACAACGGGCTCGGTGTCATAATAGATTTTGTGCCCAACCACGTGTCACGTCAGTATCTTTCCGATGCCAAACCACGCGGGGTGGAAGATTTCGGTGTCGGTGACGACCGCAACCGCTTTTTTGAACGCAACAACAATTTCTACTATATACCTCACCAGCTTTTCGCTCCGGCGATTGATCTTGGCGACGGAAAGGATGCCTACGTGGAATTTCCCGCAAAAGCGTCGGGTAATGACTGCTTCACGGCTTTCCCCACTAAAAACGATTGGTATGAGACAATCAAGCTCAATTACGGTATAGATTACGGTGACGGATCGCATCATTTCTATCCGATACCGCGCACATGGTTTCAGATGCGTGACATACTGCTTTATTGGGCGGAAAAGGGTGTCGACGGTTTCCGCTGCGATATGGCACACATGGTGCCAATCGAATTCTGGCAGTGGGCGGTGCCGAATGTAAAAGAACGTCATCCCCACATCATCTTTATCGCCGAGATTTACGATGTGGCTCTATATCGTGACTTTATAAAATATGGCAACTTTGATTATCTGTATGACAAGGTTAATCTTTACGACACGCTGCGCGGCATTCAATGTCATAATGTGTCGGCGGCACAGCTGACGCATTGCTGGCAGACAGTCGACGGCATTGGCGCCAATATGCTCAATTTCCTTGAAAATCATGATGGGCAGCGGTTTGGCTCTAAATTTTATGCCGGTGATCCGTCGCTTGTGATTCCATCGCTTGTGATAAGCGCGTTTTTCAGCACCGGACCGATGATGATTTATGCCGGTCAGGAACTTGGCGAGCAGGCTGTCGACGCCGAGGGCTTCAGCGGCTATGACGGCAGGACCACCATTTTTGACTATTGGAGCATCCCGACTGTGCGCCGCTGGCTCAACGGCGGCAAATGCAACGATGACCTCCTCACCGGCAATGAACGCTGGCTGCGCGACAAGTACCGTACGATACTGCGCATGTGTAATTCCGAGAAGGCAATATCGTCGGGCAGGTTCTTCGACCTGATGTATGTCAACTACGATAATCCGACTCTGAATCCTCACCGGCAGTATGTGTTCTTGCGAAGCTATGCCGACGAGACTCTTGTGATTGCTGTAAATTTCAGCAACGAGCCGTGTAATCTGAAAATAAATATCCCGGGACATGCGTTTGACGTTCTCAGCCTTCCGAAAGGTGACTGCGTGGCTACCGAGCTGCTTTCCAAGGATATGATGAGGAAAACATTGTCGCCCGATGCCCCGTTTGTCACCGAAGTAGGTCCGAATGATGCAGTCGTGTGGAAGATAAAGCATAAAAATGTATTGTCGCAAGATAAAAAATCTACTGCCGATAGGCGAAATAATATCAAAAAGCGATAACTTTGCACAAAAATTCAAAAACTAAAATTTCTTGCTTAATGTTACCTCCATTTAAGGTCTTTGCCGGAACAAAGTCGCAATATATGGCAGAAGAGATTTGTAAGGATCTCGGTGTCGAGCTTGGCAAAATGAATATCCAGCATTTTGCCGACGGTGAGTTTGAAGTGTCATTCGAGGAGTCGATCCGTGGTTGCGAAGTGTACCTGGTTCAGTCCACATTTCCCAACAGCGACAATCTCATGGAGCTTCTGCTCATGATTGATGCCGCAAAGCGCGCGTCGGCAGCATCCATTATCGCGGTTATGCCATATTTCGGTTGGGCGCGTCAGGACCGTAAGGATAAGCCGCGTGTGTCGATTGCCGCAAAGCTTGTCGCCGATCTGTTAAGTGCTGCAGGTGTTGACCGAGTGATAGCCATGGATCTCCATGCCGATCAGATCCAGGGATTTTTCAATGTTCCCGTCGACCATCTCTATGCGTCATCGGTGTTCATTCCCTATATCGAGTCGCTTCATCTGGAAAACATGGTGATAGCTACTCCCGATGTCGGCGGAGCAAAACGCGCCAACAACTATGCGAAGTATTTTGATGTACCTTTGGTGCTCTGCCACAAGCAAAGAGCCAAGGCTAACGTGGTTGCCTCAATGACCGTCATCGGCGATGTAAAGGATAAGAATGTGATACTTATCGATGATATGGTCGATACAGCCGGAACCATAACAAAGGCTGCCGACCTTATGATGGAAAAGGGCGCGAAGAGCGTTAGAGCGCTTTGTACCCATGCGATTATGAGTGATCCCGCAAGCGACCGTGTCAATGAGAGCGGTATGGTGGAGATTATGTTTACCAACAGTATTCCTTACAAGGGCAACTGCAAGAAATGTACGATACTTTCGGTTGCACGTCTGTTTGCCGACACCATCCGCCGTGTTCACGAAAATCAGTCGATATCTTCACAGTATCTTATCTGATAGAATCATTCTTCAATAAATCATATTAGGGCGTTCCGTCATTGTATAATGTACGGGACGCCTGTTTGTTTTAACTTATTTCACATATTTATTGTCAAATTCACTTAATAATCGGAGGTGTAATATTAAATAGATTTAAGTCGGGCATTTTTGTGATACAACGATTAAAATAATGCGTTATTTTTGCGTCAAAGAGTAAAGCGTTAAAATTTAACAGTGGAAATTTTAAAATTTAACAATTAAGTTACCAATCTTCATATTATGAATTTGTATAGCAAAATCGCATTAATGGCTTGTGGAGTGGCTATGGTAAGCTCCGCAGTGACAGTGGTAGCGGTCAATACATTGACCGAAAAGCAGGATTCATCTGTGTTTGCCATGACTAATGACAGCGCCTCCGCAGGCGCGGTCTATACGGTGGCGCATGGCGTGACTCCACCCACCGACTTCACCCACGCGGCTGAAAGCACCATCAACGGTGTGGTCAGCATAAAGAGCTACGCTACTCCGCGCGGCTATGGCAACGGCTATCAGTCGACGCCTTTCGACATGTTTGATTTCTTCTTCGGCTCGCCCGGTGGAGGCAACCGCCGTCAGCAGCAGCCCCAGCAGCGCGAAAAGTCGGAGCAGCAGCTCGGACTTGGTTCAGGCGTGATAATAAGCAAGGATGGCTACATCGTCACCAACAATCACGTGATTGACGGTGCCGAGCGTCTTGAAATCACCCTGAATGACAACCGTACCTTCAATGCCAAGGTTATCGGTACCGACCCGACGACAGATGTGGCATTGATAAAGATAGAGGCTGATGACCTTCCCGTAATACCGATAGGCGATAGCGATGCCCTTAAGGTGGGCGAGTGGGTGCTTGCTGTTGGTAATCCATTCGGGTTTACCTCGACTGTAACCACCGGTATTGTCAGCGCGAAGGCACGAAGCATCTCAAGCGCTACAAACGGAAGGGCGATGGGAATTGAGAGCTACATCCAGACCGATGCCGCCGTTAACCCCGGCAACTCCGGTGGCGCACTCGTGAATATAAACGGGGAGTTGATAGGTATAAACACCGCGATATACTCGCAGACCGGAAACTATGCCGGCTATTCGTTTGCCATCCCTACCTCCATTGTCACCAAGGTAGTGACGGATATCAAGCAGTATGGTGCCGTTCAGAGGGCAGTGCTCGGAGTGATGTTCCGTGAGCTTAATCCGCAGCTTATAAAAGAGAAAGGCATCACTGCCGTGAACGACGGTATTCTTGTGATGGAGCTTGTGGAGCGTGGCGCCGCCATGGAGGCAGGTATTGAAGTTGATGACGTGATTGTCGCTATCGGTGATACTCCGGTTCACAATTCCGCCCAGCTGCAGGAGGCTATCAACAAGTATCGCCCGGGCGACAAAATCAAGGTGAAATATATCCGCGATAACAAAGAGCGTGTAGCCGATGTGACTCTGCGTAACAGTCAGGGCGACACAAAGGTGACGAAGGCTAAGGATGTCACTTCGCTCGGATGCGCGTTCAAGCCGCTTTCCAAAGAGCAGCTTAAGGAACACCAGCTTACCTCGGGTGTACAGGTGACCGGACTGCGCGACGGCAAGTTTAAGGAAGCCGGTGTAAAAGATGGATTCATTATCCTCGATATCAACAATGCCCGCGTGAAGAGTCAGGAAGATGTCGAGAAGATATATGAGGCAATCATGAAGAGCAATGACAGCGACAAGGTGATGTTTATCACCGGTATCTACCCGACAGGGCGTAAGGTATATTATGCTGTCGACCTTGCCGATTGATAGAATTGAATTTTATACGTGATATTGACGGGCGCCCTGCATTGCCGGGGTGTCCGTCATGTTTAATGGAATATATTTAATCTTGAAAAAGTATAATATTACAATTATTCCGCCCGTTAATACGTTGTTATATCATAATATCGTATAAAAAACATACCGTCAGAGATGCACTGTTTGAATAAAATTTTGTATCTTTGTACGTTTAAAATCTTGTGTAATAACAGATGAGACAATTAAAAATTACTAAGTCAATCACCAATCGAGAGAGTGCGTCGCTCGATAAATATCTGCAAGAGATTGGTCGTGAGGATCTTATCACTGTAGAAGAGGAGGTGGAGCTTGCCCAGCGTATAAGGCAGGGTGATCAGGTCGCCCTTGAAAAGCTGACCCGCGCTAATTTGCGTTTTGTTGTTTCGGTTGCAAAGCAGTATCAGAATCAGGGTCTCTCCCTGCCTGACCTGATTAATGAAGGTAACCTTGGACTTATCAAGGCAGCGCAGAAGTTTGACGAGACCCGTGGCTTCAAGTTCATTTCCTACGCCGTGTGGTGGATTCGCCAGTCAATCCTTCAGGCACTTGCCGAGCAGTCACGTATTGTGCGTCTTCCGTTGAATCAGGTAGGTTCACTCAATAAGATAGGCAAGGCTCTGTCTAAGTTTGAGCAGGAAAACGAGCGTCGCCCGTCGGCTGAAGAGCTCGCCGATGCGCTTGACGTGCCGGTTGAGAAGATTGCCGATACCCTTAAGGTACAGGGCCGTCACATTTCGGTTGATGCCCCGTTTGTAGAGGGTGAGGATAACAGTCTGCTTGACGTGCTTACCAACGATGACTCTCCGATGGCTGATGCCACTCTTACCCAGGAGTCGCTCTCTAAAGAAGTTGAGCGTGCGCTTCGTCAGCTCCATGAGCGCGAGCGCGAGATTTTAAAGATGTTCTTCGGCATAGGTTGCCAGGAGATGACTCTGGAAGAGATCGGTGCAAAATTTGACTTGACCCGCGAGCGCGTACGCCAGATTAAGGAAAAGGCTATACGTCGGCTTAAAGGACAAAAGAGCAAGTTGCTCAAGACATATCTGGGTTGACGCGATATTCGCCCGGTTTTTCTACCGCGTGGTTGCCTGAGGCAGTCACGCGGCTTTTTATTTGCGGCAGTTGATTTCGATGATGTCGCTCATGCGCTGGGTATAGAGTCGTGACACTCTGGCGTGGTGAGTGCAGCTGTCCATGTCGGGCGATGATGCGAGATGGACACGTTCGATCCCGCCGCTGTTGATGCTGTCGATTGTAATCATGAGTTTCTGGCGTCGCTCTTTTTCTTCATGATTTTCAAAGAGGGTAGGCTGCAGGTGTTCCCTGTCGATTATGCTTGTGGCGGTCACTCCGGCGCGCTTATACCCGTAGCCACGGCGGAATATGGTTTTTAACGCCGCTTTTGCCTCCTTGCATAGGTCGATTGTGTCATTTGAGGCGGTGTAGAGATTGCGCTGGGCGCAGTTGGAGTATTGTTCGCGGTCGGTGCGGTGACGGTTGGTGGCGATGAACACTGTCAGTTCGGTACAATAAAGCTCTTTGCGACGCAGGCGCTCGGCGACATTTGCCGCAAATCGCGCCACTGCATCCTCCAGTTCCTGATATTCATAAAAATCAGTGGCAAATGTGCGCGATATGGTAAGCGTCTTTTGTGCTGGATGTTCTGTGTCGCTTTCGATGCACCGTTCACCGTTAAGCTCACGCCATGTGCGTTGAAGCATCACATTGTAACGGTCGGTGACGATATTTTCCGGCAGGTCGGCAAACTGCAGCGCATCGGTAATACCATACTCGATAAGACGTTTTGCCAGGCGCGGTCCTATGCCCCATACATCGCCGATGGCTGTAAGGGAGAGAGCCTTACGCGCTTTTTCCCCGGTATCGATTACACACGCCCCCTTGTAGCCCGGATATTTCTTTGCAAATCGCGCCGCCACTTTAGCGAGAGTCCGGTTGGGGGCTATGCCTACCGATACCGGTATGCCGACATCGCGTTTCACTTTTCTTACAAGATTTACCCCGTATTCCGACAGATGTGTCCGGTCGATACTCTCAAGGTCGATAAAAGCTTCGTCGATTGATGATATCTCGATGTCGTCGGCAATCGCGTTGAGCGTCGCCATCACGCGTCGCGACATGTCGCCATACAGGCGGTGATTGCCTGAAAATGACGCTATGTTACATGCCTTTACCGTATCGCGGATTTTGAATACAGGCACACCACGCTTTATGCCGAGTGCTTTTGCCTCGTTGGACATCGCCACCACACACCCGTCGTTATTGCTCAGTACGATTACGGGACGGTTGCGGAGTTCGGGCCGAAACACGCGTTCACACGACACGAAAAAGTTATTGCAGTCAACAAGACCTATCATTGTCTTCTGCGCCTGTTTTTCTTTATGGTGTGCGTGACAATACCCCACACGGTGAAGTCGTCATCCTCTTTGACCTCGATGGGCTGGTAACGGTGGTTGGATGGAAGGAGCAGTATGCGGTGACGCTCTACCTTGAGTCGCTTTACTGTAAACTCCCCGTCGATACAACACACTGCAAGGTCGCCGCTCATCGGTTCGAGCGAACGGTCGATTACCAGTATGTCGCCGTCGTCAATCCCTTCCTCTATCATAGAGTCGCCTGTGACACGCCCGTAGAAAGTCGAGGCGGGATGGCTCACTATCTCGCTGTTGAGGTCGATTGACTCATTTATACGGTCTTGCGCAGGCGACGGGAATCCGGCTTTTATGCCTCCGTCGGCGTATGGCAGACGGAGGGAAGAGGATGCATCGACTGCATATATGGTCAGGTCGCCGGTATTCTGCTGGCTATCGGTCATCTGGCTTTTCTCCCGGCTATTTCTTTAACGCGGATATGAGACTCTCTGTGTCCAGGGTAGCCTGTTCGCCTGTGGTCATGTTTTTCAGCGTCACTTTTCCTTCTGCAAGCTCGCTGTCGCCTATTATCGCCACGTATGGGATGTTGAGCGCATTGGCGTAAGCCATCTGCTTCTTCATCTTGGAGCTGTCGGGATATATTTCAGCGGTGATACCGTTGGCGCGCAGCTGCTTTATTGCCTTCATGGAGGCGAGAGCTTCCTGTTCGCCGAAATTGGTGAATATCACTGTAGTGGATGCCGATGTATCTTCCGGATACAGGTCGAGGGTGTTGAGCACGTCATATATGCGGTCGGCTCCGAATGAGATTCCCACTCCCGACACTCCCGGCATACCGAATACACCGGTAAGGTTGTCGTAGCGGCCTCCTCCGGTGATAGAGCCTATCTGCACATCCTTTGCCTTTACCTCGATGATTGTGCCGGTATAGTAGTTGAGACCGCGCGCGAGCGACACATCAAGGTCAAGTTCGGCACGGAGTCCGAGAGCCATTGTCTCGTTGACCACGTAGCGCAATTCCTCCACGCCTTTTTTGCCGGTTTCCGACGAGGCAAGCACTTCGTCAAGTTTGGCAAGGCGTTCTTCAAGTGTGCCGTCGATGGCAAGAATGGGCTGAAGCGCTTCAATCGCCGCCTCTTCAAGACCGCGCTCACGCAACTCCGCGTTGACATTTTCGATGCCTATCTTGTCAATCTTGTCTATGGCGACAGTAATGTCGACTATCTTGTCGGGCGCACCTATCAGCTCGGCAATTCCGGCAAGCACCTTGCGGTTGTTGAGCTTGATGGCGATATTTATTTTCAGGCGACTGAACACCTCGTCGATAAGCTGAAGCAGCTCGACTTCGTTGACGAGTGAGTCGGAGCCGACAATATCGGCGTCACATTGGTAAAACTCGCGATAACGCCCTTTCTGCGGACGGTCGGCGCGCCACACGGGCTGAATCTGGAATCGTTTAAACGGGAACTGAAGCTCGGCGCGGTGTTGCACGACATAACGCGCAAACGGCACGGTGAGGTCGTAACGCAATCCTTTTTCCGAAAGCTGCGAGGTGAGTTTTCCGGTTGCCTCTCCTTCAAGCAACGCGCGGTCGACCCCGCGCAGGTAATCGCCCGAATTAAGTATCTTGAACAGCAGTTTGTCGCCTTCTTCGCCATATTTGCCCATCAGCGTCGACAGGTTTTCCATCGAGGGGGTTTCTATCTGCTTGAAGCCGAACAGGTGAAATACCTCGCGTATTGTGTCAAATATATAGTTGCGGCGAGCCATCTCGACGGGCGAGAAGTCGCGTGTACCTTTGGGAATCGACGGTTTCTGTGCCATAATGATTTTGCTGATAAATATTATTTTGCAAAGATACGAATAAGTCGAGGGTAATGCAAAATAAGTTATCAGTTATCAGATTTCAGTTATCAGATTTCAGTAGCTGAGGCGGTCTTTAAAGTCGCTAACGACCTTAGGGTCGTTAAAGTCACGCGTAGCTGTAGGGATGTCCGGCAGTCATCATGAAAAAAGGTTGCGCCGACTCTCGGCGCAACCCCCTTTCAGAGCATAAGCTGATATTTTTAGAGTGCGACTTTGGTGGCTTTTCCGTTCTTGACGCGGATGAAGATTCCGTTTGCCGGATTTTTGACCTCAGTGCCCTGGAGGTTAAAATACCTTTCCTCCGTGCTCGTGCTGTCTTCCTCGATGTTGTCGATGCCGACACTGCCGCTTACGCTGTTTCCTACCACATAGATTGCAGGCTCCGACAGATTTCCGTCGGCATCACGTGCCATGATTATATAGTAGCCTGCGGCAGGTGAGTTATAGGTGTACTCATTGGTATCGCTCAATTTCTGCATGGTGTGGTCTATCCCTTCGGAGTCGGTTACTGTTATGGTTTCAGGAGCGACGGCATGTACGTTGACGTTTGATTGGGCCGTCCCCGTTTTCGAGGGTATGAATAGCCCGTAAAGCGAGCAGCCTTCTCGTGCCATGATCACAAATGATTCCGGTGCCTCCTTGAAGATTGAGCCTTGCTTGATTTTCCCGTCGACAAAGGCTACGGGGGTTGGTGCGGTTTCTTCGTTACGATACCGGACTTCGATAGCGGAGATATAGCATCTATGAGTTACGCCGGCTTCTTTGCCGTTGTCTGATGCCCTCACGAATATATTGTTGGACTTCCGGTTTATGTCGAAGGTCAGAACCTCGTCTTTCTCAATTTTCACCATGGTCATATCCTTATCGGTGACCCTGTCTCCTGAATTGACATCATCCAATGTCGTGGCGCCCACATAAACAGGCTTGTCGTAGTATAGACCGGCATGGACTCTCGCCGAAATTATATCGAGCTGCTCCTCCTTGCTAAATATCAGGACAAGATTACCGGGGCGGCTCTGGTCAAAAGCCCAGCCTCCAGGGGTGAAGCAGTCTGAGAAGGATGCCTGATACTTATATAAGGGTATGTTATGGGGAATGATGATATCTTCCATCTGGAAAGGATAATAATCAAAAGGATATGCCCCCCAATATTTGTCGCCTTTGGAAAACTCGAGGATGCCGTCAATTACATCATCCTTGAACACCTTGACATTTAGCCGGTATGAAACCTCTGCGGCGTTGTATTTGTAATCGCCGGGATAAGATGCGGTGACGATGCCCGCACCGGGTGCACCGAGTAACGTAAGGTTACCGTTTTCATCGATTTCAGCTACATCCTCCTTCCCTCCGTCGGGTGTAAAGGAGTAGGTAATGCCATCGACAGGCGTTTTTACTTTCGGGACAGGTAGCCTGACATTGTCAAGGTCGGTAAGATATGCCGTCACCTCGCCATTGAAGAGATGCTCGAATTCAAGACCGATATCACGTTTCTTTACGTTGAAGGTCCTTGAAAAAATGTCGGAATAAGTATGGAAATTAGTCGCTCTTGAACGGGCATATACCGTGTGTGTACCCGCTTCCTTCATCACGATTCCGGGAGAATTGTACTGTGTGTTGGCATGTTTGTCGTTATCCATTGAATAATAGAGCCACACACCGTTGGTCTCACAACTCAGCCGGAGCGTGTCGCCTACAAAGACATCACCGCCGTCAGGTGTATAAACCACATCTTCCATCTTATCCAGGTCATAGAAGATCCTTATGCGCGTGATTTTGACATAAGCATTGTCACACACTATATAGAAATATTTGTATCCATGCTGCCCTAAAAGGCATACGTCACTCTCCCTGGCATATTGAATCAGATGCCTTGTGTCGGAGTCATATTTAGGATACGGTTGGTTGGCGCCGTAAAGTGAGTATGTACCGGGGCCTTCGGTTTCTATTTCAACTCTCCTGATAGAACCGGCGAAAGCCTCGATCCATAATACACTTCCTTCTTTATCGCTCATCTCAAAGCAATACTTGCGGCTTTGAGAGGAGAAGCCTACCTTGATGTTTTTGCCCTTATAGATGGAGCGGGTCCATACGGCAGAAGGATTAGGTCCGAGCGGATGTCCTTTTTTGTTGCCGAATTTTGCTTTTGTCGAAGTAATCTCGCAGTCAGTGTAGCCGGTTTCATCGGTAAAGCCTAACTTCTCCATGGTGAGGTCGTCGATTGTCTGGTCCCAATCCTGGTCGCTCCATGAATATGCGTTTAAGAAACATGCCATCATGACGATGAGTGCCGCCATTCTTGACTTAAATGTCCAACGTGGTAATGATTGATTCATTTGCAGGTTATTGTTTTGGTGATATTTGCAAAGATAGCAGAATTTCGCAAAAACGTCTATTCACTTGCAATAGACAAATGAATAGACGTTTTGTTTATATCTTTTATATCGGATGTCAGATACGGTCGAGCACTGTCTTGATAAGGTCGTGGATGGCTGTCTTGTAGTTGGGGGAGGCTGTGGTGTTGACGCGGTTGGCTATGATTGAGCACACTGTCATGGCACGGTGTCCCATCAGCAGGGCGAGTCCCTGGAGTGGGGCACTCTCCATCTCGTAATTGGTCACGGCGCGTCCTTTGTAGCGGAACGCTTCGATCATCTTGTTGAGGTCGGGATTGGCGAGTGGCAGGCGTAGCTCACGACCTTGCGGACCGTAGAATCCTACGGCACTTATGGTGCAACCGCGCACCATGTCGTCACCGCCTATCTGCTCTACCAGGTCGCTGTCGGCTTTCACCACGTAGGGGGCGGCGAGCAGGCTGCTCCAGTTGACCGCCTCGCAAAATGCGCGCTCGAAGTCAAGGTCGGCGACACGGTTACGCCCCGCATAATAATTGAGTACGCCGTCAAAGCCTATCGAGTGTTCGGCTATGACGGGAGTACCGAGTATAAGCTCCGGTTGCAACGCTCCCGAGGTGCCGATTCTTACAAGGGTGAGGGTGCGGTGTTCGGGTTTTACCTCGCGGGTTTCGAAGTCGACATTAGCAAGTGCGTCAAGTTCGTTGATTACTATGTCGATGTTGTCGGGGCCGATTCCGTGGCTCAGACACATTATGGGTTTTCCTTTATATGTGCCTCCGATTGTGTGAAACTCGCGTGACGACACTTCAAATGTGCGGGTGTCAAAAAATGATGCCACCATGTCGACGCGTCCGGGGTCGCCGACAAGAATTATGCGGTCGCAGAGCTGCGAGGGGAGTAGGTGAAGATGAAATATGGAGCCGTCGGGGTTGATGATCATTTCTGATGATTCGATGTGTCGTTTATCCATGTCTATTGAATTTGGGGTTATCTTATATAAAAACGCTGAAACGGGTCAACGGGTTGCGGTCATTTTCTCTTTTCTCTGTGCAATTTCTCTTTTTTGTTGAGAATTTTCCCTTTTCCCATTGATTCCATTTTGCGAATTTACTAAATTTGTAAAAAAATTTTTGTACAGATTTAATAAATAAAGGTTAATTAAAGAACAAAAGGAATCATGAAAAAACAGTTGTTATCACTTTTGGTGTGTAGTTTCTTTTCTCCTTTTTGTATGTCGGCTGCCGGTTATGTCAAGACTGCCGAGGGAATAAGGGTTACAGTTGATTCAGTGGAGGTGGATGTACAGTATTATACACCATCTACCGTAAGGATTGTGAAGCTGCCTGCCGGTGTTTCCTCCGTGGGAGAAAGCTACTCGGTTGTGAAATCTCCGGCTACCGTTGATTTTACCGTAAAGGAGAGTGGCAGGAATGTGAGGTTGCAGTCGTCGGGACTGCGTGTCGATGTCAATACTGTCACCGGCGATGTCTCGTTTTATAAGCCAGCGGGCGGCTTGCTGTTGACCGAGCAGGGCATGTCGATGACCGTGACCGATGATGCCGGGGAGAAGGCATACAAGGTGAAACAGGGTTTCCGCCTTGACAAGGATGAGCCTGTCTACGGTCTCGGCAATCTTGAAAACGGCAATCTTTCGCAGCGCGGGGTCAACCGCAAGCTGATGCCGGGAAATATTGAAGACGGTATTCCCGTGTTTGTATCCGTGAAGGGCTACGGTGTGATATGGGACAATTATTCGCCCACCGACTTCATCGATAATGGTCGCGAGACAGCGTTTGAGTCGGAGGTGGCGCAAGGCATTGACTATTATTTCATATATGGCAGAAACATGGATGGTGTCGTCGCCGGTATGCGTCATTTGACAGGCGATGTGCCGATGTTCCCGCTCTGGACCTACGGCTTCTGGCAGAGCAGAGAGCGCTATAAGTCGCAGGATGAGATTACCGGGGTGGTCAACAAATACCGCGAGATAGGAGTTCCCCTCGACGGTATAATCCAGGACTGGCAGTATTGGGGCGACAATTACCTGTGGAATGCCATGGAGTTCATGAGTCCCGAGTTTACCGATCCGCAGAAGATGATGGACGATATCCACGGTCAGAATGCGAGGATGATTATATCGATATGGTCGTCGTTTGGTCCGCAGACAAAGCCTTATCGCGAGCTTGCCGAAAAGGGCTTGCTTTTCAACTTCGAGACATGGCCTCAGTCGGGTATCTCCTATATGTGGCCTCCGCGCATGGACTATCCTTCGGGTGTAAGGGTTTATGACGCATATAGCCCCGAGGCGCGCGACATATACTGGAAAAATCTCAGCCGCCTGCATGATTTCGGTATCGACGGCTGGTGGATGGACTCTACCGAGCCGGACCATTTCAACCCTTCGAAAGAAGATTTCGACACGCCTACCTATCTGGGTTCTTTCCGCAAGGTGAGAAACGCCTATCCGCTGATGACTGTCGGCGGTGTATATGACCATCAGCGGGCTGTCGACTCCACAAAGCGAGTGTTCATCCTTACGCGCTCCGGCTATACCGGGCAGCAGCGTTACGGATGCAACGTGTGGACCGGTGATGTCACCTCAAGCTGGCAGAATCTCCGCAATCAGGTGCCGGCGATGCTTAACTTCTCTCTGACCGGCAACCCGAATGTCAACAGTGACCTCGGCGGATTTTTCTGCAGCGCCTATAATAATGCCGGACCTAATTCGGCAGTGAAGAATCCTCTCTTTCAGGAACTGTTTGTAAGATGGATGCAGATGGGCGTGTTTACTCCGATGATGCGCAGTCACGGTGCCGACATCAAGCGTGAGATATATTATTTCGGAGAGAAAGGGGAGCCGGTGTTTGATGCCGTTGCCGACGCCATACGTCTGCGCTATGCCTTGCTCCCGTATATCTATTCGACTTCTTGGAACATGACATCGCGTGGCGGAAGCATGATGAAGGCACTCCCCATGGACTTCCCGCACGATAAGAAGGTGTGGAACATGACCGACGAGTATATGTTTGGCGACAACCTGCTTGTGGCGCCTGTGCTTGAGGCTTATTACACCCCCGAGCTTGTCACCACTACCGATGAGAATACCGGTTGGGACCGTAAGGAGAAATTTGACATCGCCACCGATGCTGCCGTGGATTTCCTTAAGCCGGTGAAAGCTCCGGTATATCTTCCCGCAGGCACGGCGTGGTGGGATTTCGAGACCGGTGAAAAGTTTACCGGCGGCAAGACTATAGAGAAGGAGGCGGTTATCGGCACTATCCCCGTATATGTCAAGGCTGGCTCGATTCTGCCTCTGGGTCCCGATGTGCAGTATGCCGAGGAAAAACCGTGGGATAACCTTGAAGTACGCGTGTATCCCGGTGCCGACGGCTCGTTCACGCTCTACGAGGATGAGGGCGACAACTATAATTACGAGAAAGGTCAGTACAGCGAGATTGAGTTCAAGTGGAATGACAAGAAGCGTGAGCTGACTGTAGGTGACCGTCGCGGCTCGTTCCCCGGAATGATTGCCGCTCGTACATTCCGCGTGAAAGTCGCAGGCAGCGACAAGGAAGCTGCCGTCACATACACCGGCAAAGCCGTCACTACCAAGCTATAAAATATTCCCCGCCACGGGATATATCTTGTTAGCTGCCAATATTACAATACCTTTTTGCTGTTTACAGCAAAAAGGTATTGTAATATTATGGAGGATTGATTGGCTGTTTGATATAAATAGTTTAAATTTGCAAAATCCGCCGGTAATGTCAAAGAGTTGACACCGGTGGAGGACATATTATTAAGAAAGCGTTTCGTGCTTTATCCTTTCACGGAAAATTCGCCAAAATTTTAATCACAGAAAGGAAAGCGGTCTTGAACGCTCATGCGTGTTTATACCCATCCCTCACGCAGGGATATCGAGGATAGACATGGCGTGGGGTGGGCTGTTTATTTCTGTGATGGGCGTTTGGCGATGCCTCCGTGAAGATAAACTGAACTATTGCCCTGCGCTTTTTATTTGCAATGGATTAAACACCGTTTCGGGGGTATTGACGGTAAAATGTGACCATGAGAAAAGGTTTATTTAGTGCTACTTTTTTGTTTATGACAGTCACCGGTTTTGCTCAGAACGGAGTCGTGACTGTGGATGTGGAAACCCCGGGTACTTTGTCAGAACGAGTCCTGGATCTTGATGTGACGCGTATAAAGTCGTTAACAGTGACCGGAAACCTTAACGGTAGCGATATCGCTTATCTTAATAGCGGTACAGGTAAAATGTCGAGTGTGGAGAAGCTTGACATTTCAAATATAAAACTTGTCCCCGGTGATGAGCCGTACGCTACGGTGGTAATTGCCCGCTCGGATATAGGTATGGGTAAAACCACGGCGATATTTTATATAGGGGATGTTTATTCAGAAACGAGTGATAGCCAGAATACAGGCTTAGGAGGAATAAATATTACCAAATATATTCATACAAATGACCTTTCCGGCGCGTTTGCCTATTCAAAGTCGAGCGGTTCATCGTGCTCGATAAAAGAAGTGATACTGCCACGTTCTCTTCCGCGAATAGGTGACTATATGTTTAAGTCAAACACTTATATTGAGCGCATCGGGATTCCATCCGGCGTGACGGAGATAGGGAAGGCTGCGTTTGAAGCTGCTTCATCCCTGACATCCGTCAATCTGCCCGCTGGTGTGAAGATTGTAGATGACTATGCGTTTTCGCGTTCCGGGTTAGCACAGATAGACTTGCCTGAATCTTTGACGGTCATTGGTGCAGAGGCGTTCAGGGAAACGAAGCTTATCGGAGAACTCGATTTTTCAAATGTCGAGAGGCTCGGAATGTGGGCATTTTGGAATGTGAAAATCAGTGGTACGCTCAATCTTGGAAAACTCACCGAAATCCCCGATGGCGCTTTTACCGGTGGTGATTATGACAAGGTGATATTTTCTGACAATCTTGTAGCGATTGGAGAGGGTGCCTTTGCTAATTCCAAATTAACCGATGTGACATTGCCTGCGTCATTGACCTCAATATGTGCCAGTTCATTCCAAGATACACCTTGGTATAGCTCGCTAAAAGGAGCTGATGACGGCATAATATATATCAACGATATTGCTTTAGCTCCAACCCAAAATGTGAAAATCGTAGATGGGCTACTTGCCATAAAAGATGGAACACGCTCAATAGCAAGCGGTAATTGGAATATCAATGACGGTAATACCGGTATAAGTACCTTGGTGACGCGGCTTGAACTACCGTCGACATTAGAGACTATAGGGGATGAGGTGTTTAGTGGCTTTGAAAAACTTGGCGATATCACACTTCCGGAGGGTCTCGCGTATATCGGTGACCGTGCATTCAACGGGTGTAAATCACTATGGTTTGAGAATCTACCTTCTTCGGTTTTGAATATCGGCGAAGAAGCGTTCAATGGGTGCGAATCGTTGACCCAGATTGCTTTGAGCGAAAATGTGAAAAGCGTGGGAAACAATGCGTTTTATGGTTGTTCAGGAATATCATTGGTAAAAATATTCGCAAGTGATTTGCGTGGCTCGGGAATTCTTGGCTTTGGTAGCGAAGCCCTTGACCGCGTAGTAATAGGCGGAAAGGTACAATATTTGCCGGAAGAATCATTTTTTAATTCGACAAATTTGAGAAAAGTCGAATTTGAACCGCGAGACCCGGCAACTCCTCTGTTCATAGGCGGTTATTGCTTCTCTAATTGTGGAAAAGCTCAGTTTGTAAACTTTCCGGAACGAATCGACTCAATCGCTGACTATGCTTTTTCGGATTGTGCCGCTTTATCTGAAAGTTTGGTGTTGACTGATACGCGCCATATAGGATATCGGTCATTCATCGATTGTTCGTCATTGACGGGAGTTGTACTGCCGGAATCGGTGGAGTATATCGGTGAAGAGGCATTCGGTCGATGTGGAAACTTGCAGAGAGTAGAGTATAATTGTATATCGGCGACAACCGGGACTGTGTTCCGGGAATGTGACATTCTTGCCGCAGTTAAGATTGGTAAAAATGTGGAGAAGCTCGGAGATGGTCTGTTCAGCACCTTAAGCTCGTTGAATTCAGTTGAGTTTGAAGCCAATGGTATTGAAAATGATTCTGAAATTCCGTCTTCGTTTGAAATCGGTCAGCACTGTTTTTCTGCGTCAGGATTTAAAAAGATTGAATTGCCACGTAATACTACAGTCATAGGAGATTATGCTTTTGCCGACGGAAAGTTTGCTGAAATCATTCTGCCTGCGACTATAAAATATCTGGGGAAAGAGATGTTTAGTTCGAGCCGCGTAAAGAATATTACTATATTGGCTGAAGAAGTTCCTGAAGCCGGAGGTAATCTTTGGTATAGCGACGTGGAAGCACAGTCAGTGGTTTTCCATGTCCCGGCACGACTGATAAATGACTATCGCGGTGCTGAAATATGGAAAAACTATCATTATGAACCGATTGAGAAACTTGTTGAAAAAATCGAGATTTCATCATCTTCGGTTACACTTGAAGAAGGGTCGACACTGACTCTCTCAGTCACTGTATCTCCTGCGGATGCAGACAATCAGGACGTCGCGTGGAAGTCTGATAATGAAGATGTTGTGACAGTGGATAATAACGGTGTTGTGACGGCAGTTGCTCCCGGTACTGCAACGGTCACGGTATCGACTCTTGACGGCAGCAACCTGTCGGCAAACTGTACTGTCACGGTAGTTAAGCCGGTCGTACTTGTTGAGAGCATCACCCTCGATATCACAGATGCAACTCTTAATGTGGGCGATACGATGATGCTTACGGCGACGGTATTGCCGGAGGATGCTGATAACCGCGAAGTGACATGGATTTCCGGAAATGAAGGTGTCGTGACGGTAGATGATAACGGTGTGGTGACAGCAGTTGCTCCCGGTACGGCGACGGTCACGGTATCGACACTTGACGGCAGCAACCTGTCGGCGACATGTAATATTACGGTTGAGTCTAAAACCGGAGGCGTGGATGCTGTAGGCGCGGAAAGTGTCAATGTAATCGCACGTGATGGCGTGATAATAATCTCCGGCACATCGGAAGAAGCATTCATATACAGCATGACAGGCATGTTGATACGTCGCACAGATGAGCGCAGAATCGAAGGTCTGGTATCAGGATGCTATTTCGTGTTTGTCGGCGGTCAGTCGTTCAAGGTTGTGATATAAACTCAAGACGCTACGTAAAAGATGGGGTTGTGTCAGAATCTTGATACAACCCCTTTGTATTTAAAGGATTATGCGCTTGATTTTGCCGCTGTCGGTGCGCGCGAAGCGGGGGACTGTGATGATTTGTTTCGGTACGCTGTAGCGGTCGAGTTTCTGATGTAGAAGTGACATGAGCCTCTCTTTGTCAACCGACATTGACTCGATGTATAGCACCGCCTCTTCCCCCCAGCGTTCGCTTTTGCACCCGATGATATAGAACGGCGCGTCAATGATGGCGCTGAGCTGTCGCTCAATTTCTTCGGGATGCAGTTTGATGCCCCCGGAGTTAATCACATTGTCATATCGCCCTATCCAGCGGAATTGATGCTCATCGATGAGCTCGATGCTGTCATTGGTGACCAACCGGCGGAAAGAAAACTCCGGAGCGTCAATCACGAGACATCCCCGGTTGTCGGCTGACGCACTTATCCCCGGGAGCATGGTGTAAATGCCGTCGCCGGAAGTGATGTCGCGCAACGCCACATGGCTGCAGGTCTCGGTCATCCCGTAGGAAGCCCACGCTTTTATGCCGGCACGTGATATTTTTGACTCCTCCTCGCCGGAGAGCGGGGCGCCACCGATGAGCACGTTTTTAATATTGCCGATATATGGGCTTGACAGCAATCCGTCAAGTTGTGCCGGCACTATCGGCACAAGGTCGAGTGTGCCGTAATCAATTTTCGCCGGATATGATGACGGACGTTCTACAAATAGCCGTGCGCCGCTTATGAGCGCCCTTACAATCATCATTTTGCCCGCTATATATGACGGGGAGAGGGGCAGAAGCATACTCGACCCCGAGTCTATGCCGAAAAACCGGCAGGTTGCGGTTGCCGATTTTTTCATGTCATCCTTGAGGAGCCTGATTTCTTTGGGCTTTCCTGTCGAGCCTGAAGTGTGTGCCGTGACATAAGGTTGTGGCGAGCACCACTCTTTCAGGAACTCATCGGCGAGTCCTTCCGGGTCATGTATCAGCTGCGCCATTGGAGTTGCGGTAATATCCATTTCCCTTCAGGATTATAGCGTAACACGTCGCGCACTTGCATGAGCGGCGAGTGTATGTTGTTGGTATACAGTTTTCCTGTGCCGAGACCTTGCGGCATAGTCGTGTCTTTGGTCGACACCCATTGGGCTATCGCGTTGAGTCCTATGTCGGATTCAAGCGCTGACGTAGCCCACCAGCCGATATCGTGTTTCCGGGCAAGCTCAATCCATTCGTCAGCCGACCTGAATCCGCCGCATAGCGATGGTTTCAGTATGATATACTGCGGACGGATGGTGGCAAGCAAATCTTCTTTTCTCCGGTGGTCCATGCAGCCGATGAGTTCTTCATCGAGTGCCACCGGTATCGGGCTTTCCCGGCATATACGCGCCATTTCCTCCCACTGTTGCTGTCGGATAGGCTGCTCTATGGAATGGATGGCATATTGTGACAGCTTTTCAAGACGCGACATGGCGTTTGCAGGCGTGAAAGCCCCGTTTGCATCGAGACGAAGTTCCAGCCTGTCAGGCGTGAAGCGATTACGGATATAGCTGAGAAGGCGCAGCTCCTCATCAAAATCTATACCGCCGATTTTGAGCTTCACGCAACGGAATCCGTCGTGCAGTTTCTCGTCGATGCGCGACAGCATTTCTTCGGCGCTCCCCATCCATATCAGCCCGTTTATGGCGATTTCGCTTCTGCCTTCGCTCCAGGTGGAAGGGTAGGGATGAAACGGGTCGCCGCTTACAATTCCGGCAATCGCTGTCTCTATTCCGAAGCGGAGCGAGGTCAGGGGAGGCACGTCAATTTCATCTATTGACGTGGCTTTGGAGATGTACCGGCATGTCTCTTTAAGGATATCCTCGTAATCGGGGCGGTCATCATCGCCCAGTCCGCGGAAAAGCGCACATTCGCCTATGCCGAATCTTTCTTCGGCATCATCCCATACACGTATATAATATGTGTGACGCTCGGTGAGAGTGTCGCGCGACGTAACCGCCTTGTTTTTGAAAAGCAAGGTGTAAGGGGCATATTCCGCTCTCATTATCAGCCCGGGAACTTGGGGAATTGCGAGAAATCGGGATCGCGTTTTTCGAGGAATGCGTTTTTGCCTTCCTGCGCCTCTGCCATGAGGTAATACATCAGGGTAGCGTCACCGGCAAATTCCATCATGCCGCGTTGCCCGTCAAGCTCGGCATTCATCGCGCGCTTGATCATCCTTATTGCCATCGGACTGCGCTTTAGTATCGTCTCACACCATTCCACGGTCTCGTCCTCAAGACGTTCAAGAGGCACCACTTTGTTTACCATTCCCATTTCTTCGGCTTCTTTAGCCGTATATTGACGGCAGAGAAACCATATTTCGCGGGCTTTCTTCTGACCGACACATCGCGCGAGATAGGAAGACCCGAATCCGGCATCAAAGCTTCCCACCTTGGGACCGGTCTGTCCGAAACGCGCGTTTTCGGAAGCTATGGTAAGGTCGCACACTACCTGCAGCACATTCCCGCCGCCTATGGCGTAACCGTTGACCATCGCTATGACAGGTTTGGGGATGGAACGTATCGCCTTGTGCAGGTCAAGTACATTAAGACGCGGCACACCGTTTTCATCGATATAGCCCCCTATGCCTTTCACTTTCTGGTCGCCGCCCGAGCAGAATGCCTTGTCGCCTGTACCCGTAAGCACTACCACTCCTATGTCGGCTCTTTCACGACAGATTGCCATCGCGTCAAGCATCTCGAAATTGGTCTGCGGCCGGAATGCGTTATATACCTGCGGACGGTTGATTGTGATTTTCGCTATACCTCCATACTGTTGAAACAGTATGTCTTCATATTCTTTTATCGTTTTCCAATCTCTCATAACACATATTTTTATGCAAATATAGTTACAATAAATCTCACTTTGTCGTGAACAATGGCATTTTTGGCTGAAAAAAGGCTGTATTTTAGCTTTGTAACAAGTATTGTAATGAGATGTAATAAATATGTAATCTGGTTTGTTGTGATTAATATGTTGTAAATTAGATAAATATAAATTAACGATAGTTAAATATTTGGTTTTAATGAAAATAATTACGAAAATCTATTGCTGTTTTAAAATATATTACTACATTTGCTGTGTAATCAATTTGTAACACGTTTGTGAATTGATTGCAATAAATAAAACGGCAACTATTTACATTTAAAATTATCTATTATGGGTTCTTCTAATTTTCAAACCAAACTTTTAGGATTGCAAAGCAATCTTCTTAACTTCGCGTATCTTCTTACATCCAATCGCGACGACGCTTACGACTTGCTCCAGGACACAACTCTCAAGGCTCTTGACAATGAAGACAAATATGTCGACAATGTGAATTTCAAGGGCTGGGTGTTTACAATAATGCGCAACATCTTTATCAACAATTACCGTAAGGTGGTGCGTTCAGCCACTATCATCGACCAGACTGAGGATCTCTATCATCTGAATCTCCCGCAAGATTCCGGTTTCGAGACCCCCGAGGGATCTGTGGCAGCAAAAGAAATCACTGCGGCTATAAACTCATTCAGCGATGACTATCGTATCCCCTTCTCAATGCACGTTGCAGGATACAAGTATAATGAGATAGCCGAGAAAATGAATCTTCCGCTCGGCACTGTCAAGAGCCGAATCTTCTTCGCCCGTCAGCGCCTCCAGCAGACTCTCAAGGATTATCGTTAACCGGCGGAGTCCTACCGATTAACCCGAATAGATTAAATTCTTAAAGGGGATGTATCGCTATCTTGATACATCCTCTTTTTATATTGTCTCTTTTAGGCAAGAGACTCGCAAAAAAAGCGGCGGAGCCATGTCACACGACATAACTCCGCCTGTAATATTTATGAGAACCAATTTATGCGTTCTTTACCTTCTCAACGACAGCCTTGAAAGCGGCGGGGTTGTTGAGGGCGAGGTCGGCAAGCACCTTGCGGTTGATCTCTATGCCTGACTTATGGATAAGACCCATAAGCTTGGAGTAAGAGAGGTTTTCCTCGCGGGCTGCAGCGTTGATACGCTGAATCCACAATGCGCGGAAATTGTGCTTTTTATCTTTGCGGTCACGGTAAGCGTAGGTAAGACCTTTTTCCCAAGTGTTTTTGGCAACGGTCCACACATTCTTACGGGCACCATAGTAACCACGGGTGAGTTTTAAGATTTTCTTTCGGCGTGCTCTTGAAGCAACATGATTTACTGATCTTGGCATTTTAGTAATGATTTTTGAATGTCAGCGGCTTGTCTTGCTCTTTATTGCTGTGCATTCGGTTAATAAAAAGATTATAAAATCACGAATTAAAAAACAGTGAAACCTTTACGTTACAGTGCAAGCAGATCTCTTACTTCGCGTTCGTCAACCTTGGCTACTGTGCCGAAGTGAGTGAGGTTTCTCTTTTGCTTCTTGGTCTTCTTTGTCAAGATGTGACTTTTAAAGGCATGTTTTCTTTTGATTTTTCCTGATCCGGTAAGGGCGAACCTCTTTTTGGCACCGGAATTAGTCTTTACCTTTGGCATTGTTTTAATTTTTAATTAATTCGAGTTATATAATTACCTGACCGGCAAGCCGGTCAATATTATTTCTTTTTGGGTGATAGCATGATAGTCATCCTCTTTCCTTCAAGCACCGGCATCTGTTCCAGTTTCCCTATCTCCTCAAGGTCGTTGGCGAAACGGAGAAGAAGAACCTCTCCCTGCTCCTTGAAAAGGATTGAACGGCCGCGGAAAAATACGTATGCCTTTACCTTGGCGCCTTCTTTAAGGAAGCCCTGCGCATGCTTGAGCTTGAAATTGTAGTCATGGTCATCAGTCTGAGGTCCGAATCGAATCTCCTTGACCACTACCTTGGTCGACTTAGCCTTCTGTTCCTTCAGGCGTTTTTTCTGCTGATACAGGAATTTCTGATAGTCGAGTATCTTGCAGACGGGAGGAGCCGCATTGGGAGAAATCTCAATCAAGTCAAGTCCCTGCTCTTCGGCAAGTCTGAGCGCTTCATGAGTCGAGTAGATGCCTGGCTCTACGTTGTCGCCTACGAGTCTTACCTCGCGGGCACGTATGCGCTCATTTATTGCGTAAGGATCTTTTTCTTTCTGCGGTCCTCTCCGCACATTGCCGCGTTGCGGCCCCTGATTACCGGGTCTGTTGTCCATTCAGTAGTGTTATTGATTTACCATTTTGTTGACCTCATCAGTCAAATATTCTGCAAAGGTAGCAATTTTCATCGTACCTTTATCACCTTCGCCCTGTTTTCTTACAGAAACTTCACCGTTTTCCGCTTCTTTTTCTCCTACGATGAGAAGATAGGGGATGCGCTTAAGCTCATTGTCGCGGATTTTCTTGCCGATTTTCTCGTTTCTGTCATCCACGATTGTGCGCACATCGGCGATGTTAAGTTCGCGCGCTACCTTGTGGGCATAGTCGTTGAACTTTTCGCTGATAGGAAGCACTACAGCCTGGTCGGGTACAAGCCAAAGCGGGAAGCGACCGGCGGTGTGTTCCAGCAACACTGCTACAAAGCGTTCGAGTGAGCCGAACGGCGCACGGTGAATCATCACCGGGCGGTGTTTCTGGTTGTCGGCTCCGGTATATTCCAGCTGGAAGCGTTCAGGCAGGTTGTAGTCTACCTGGATTGTGCCGAGCTGCCAGCGGCGGCCGATGGCGTCTTTTACCATGAAGTCGAGCTTCGGACCGTAGAATGCTGCCTCGCCGAGTTCGGTGCGCGCTTTCAGTCCTTTTTCCTCGCAGGCTTCGATGATTGCCTGTTCGGCAAGATGCCAGTTTTCGTCAGAGCCGATATATTTTTCTTTATGGTTGGGGTCACGCAGTGAAATCTGTGCCTCGTAGTTGTCAAACTTCAATGCCTTGAAGATATACAGGATGATATCCATTACTTTGAGGAACTCATCTTTTATCTGGTCGGGCGCACAGAAGATGTGGGCATCGTCCTGAGTAAATCCGCGTACACGGGTAAGTCCGTGAAGCTCACCGCTCTGCTCGTAACGATACACGGTGCCAAACTCGGCAAGACGCATCGGCAGTTCACGGTAAGAACGGGGATATGCCTTGAATATCTCGCAGTGGTGAGGGCAGTTCATCGGTTTCAGCATGTATTCCTCGCCCTCTTCGGGGGTGTGGATTGGCTGGAACGAGTCTTTGCCGTATTTTGCGTAGTGACCGGAAGTCACATATAGATTCTTGTTACCGATATGCGGGGTGATTACCTGAAGATAACCGTACTGCTTCTGGATTTTGCGCAGGAACTGCTCAAGACGGTCGCGGAGAGCGGCGCCTTTCGGAAGCCACAAGGGGAGTCCGGCACCTACGTTTGACGAGAAAGCAAACAGTTCCATTTCTTTTCCGAGCTTGCGGTGGTCGCGTTTCTTCGCCTCTTCAAGAAGCACAAGATACTCGTCAAGCATCTTTTTCTTCGGGAAAGTGATACCGTAGACGCGTACAAGCTGATTACGCTTTTCATCGCCACGCCAATATGCGCCTGCAAGGGAGGTGATTTTCACTGCCTTTATCGGGGCGGTGTTGGGTATATGCGGACCGCGGCAAAGGTCGGTGAAATTTCCCTGGGTATAGGTGGTGATGTGACCGTCTTCAAGCTCGCTGATAAGCTCACACTTGTACTCTTCGTTGCGGTCACCAAACATTTTGAGCGCATCAGCTTTCGAGATGTCAGCTCTTACGATCGGTTCCTTCTTCTGGGCAAGCTCAAGCATCTTCTTCTCGATGGTGGGGAAGTCTGCGGCAGTGATGGTGTGTCCGTTAGTGTCGATGTCGTAATAGAAACCGTTCTCGATAGCGGGACCGATACCGAATTTCACACCGGGATAAAGCTCCTGAAGCGCTTCAGCGAGAAGGTGGGCGGAACTGTGCCAGAAAGCATGTTTGCCTTCCGGGTCATCCCACTTGAAAAGTTTGATTTCGGCATCTGCGTTTATGGGGCGGCTTATGTCCCAATCCTCACCATTGACTGTGGCGGCAAGTATATCCTGCGCCAGACGGGTGCTTATGCTTTCGGCAATCTGCAGGGGTGTAACGCCCTCTTCGTATTGCCGTGTGCTTTTGTCGGGAAATGTAATCGTAATCATTTTATATTATTTTAGGCATTTGCTGATAAGGCGCAATTCTCCCTATCGGGCAAAAACGACTGCAAATTTACGCAAATATTTCAAAATCACAAATAAAAACACCAAAACGCCTGATGTGAATAAATGTTAATCAATCTATCAGTCGAGGTCTAATCTGCGCCTCTCCGTCTCAATCGTTTTCTTTATGTTTGATCCGAGATACTTGCCCTTGAAAGTACGGTGCCATGTCGCGCCACATTCGGAGCACCGGAAATTATGAATGTCGCGTTGGTAAAAGTCTTCACGCCTGGTGTGGGTATGTTTCTTCTCGATATTGTCGCCGTCGATATTGATTTCATCGTCATGACTTTGGCTGTTATCGGTGGTTATACCGCCGAAAGTGATGCCGTCAAGGGAGGTGCCGTCGACAGCGTGACATTCCGGACACTTGAATGCCTGGTCGTAGAATAGCCCGGCGCCGTAGACACATGCGAGTACAATTACTAAAATCGGACCAAATATCGACAGGTATGTCATCGACAAAGCACCAAGAGGGAATGCGGCAGCTACAAGATTGATAAACAGCAGCGCTGTCGTGCCCCAACGCCCTATGGCGCGGTCATATATGAGCATATTGTTTACTCGCGGGAGCGCGAAAAAGAATATCCATACTGTCACCGCGATATTTACCGGCACTGCGATGATGGCAAATATCGGATTTATAAGGACAGGAGTGGTCACGGCATTGGGAAGTGTGTAAAAGGCTATTGCCGAGGCTATCCACACAAGCGGGCTGTAACGGTTGTAGCGTTCTCCGAAGCCGGTGAATCCTTTATGCCATCTGCGGTATTTGCGCCATACATAGATGCCGGTGACGATAGCGAAGATTACGGATAGCATCGCGAATATATAAGCTAATGACGTGCCGACTTTTTCCACGCCACGATTGATACGCTCCTGTACCGACATGCGTGCCTCTTCCGGCTGAGTGCCTGAGTCACGTATCTGTTGGAAATGTGCAATCTCGGCTGCCGTTTTATCCGTTTCATTTCCGACATATTCGATATGACGTTCAACCCATTCCTCGCGATTGAAAAATTCGTGAGTATAGGCTTTCAGCCAGTTGCCGTATTTGTCGGTCTTGTCCTCGCTGTAAGGATAGTGGAACTTTTCAAATCCATCGAGGAATATCCGCTCAATCTGCGGATAATATATTTTCTCGCCGGAGTAGTCGGCTTGTACAGTGTCGGTATCGGTACGCATCGGAAGCCATTTGCCTGACCCGTATTCTTTCGGTTCGTATGTCATTTCAGTCGACCAGGCGAGACATGCGGAGTCCGGTGCCCACCATGCAGTAAGAATCCTTGTTTGGGGATGGCTTTTACGGGTGTCTGCTTTGTATTTGCGCACGATGGTTATTTTTGCTACTTGTGGACTTTCCGGTGTCACTGACCAGAAATCTACCGGCGGAGCGGCATGGAGTGCCATGAATGTGGCACACATTGACAGAATCAGAATTGCGCACCTTGCTGAAATGTTGGTTCGGAGAGTCATTTTTTGTGTCATGGTCGGTCTATTACTATTATATATTATATATATGTAAAATTTATTTTGTTTTCAATGCAGAGAATGTGGCTTTACGCCGCAGATAGTAGGCTGAAATGATGTTGGGTGTTGAGGGCAGGAGGTTTGTATCGGGATGTTCGGTATATCGTTGAGCCATCTTCCTGAAATCCCGGTGGGCGCGGATTACGGCGGCTGCATTTTTGAAGTCGAATGAGGCTACAAACTTACCCCAGGCGGCGGTGTCATATAGTCGGCGTATAAACAGGCGACGCTTGCGGCATGAGTCAGGCAGGTTTTTGTGAAGCAGCAGAAGGTTATTGCGGAAATTCAGGTAGGTCTTGCGCGGATTGGATGCGGGAAGTGTGCCACCGCCAAGATGATAGATTACGCTTTGCGGTACTGCCTCGATTTTGTAGCCGGCGAGTTTTATGCGCCAGCATAGGTCTATTTCTTCCATGTGGGCGAAAAAGTCGGCGTCAAGTCCCCCGACAGTCTCATAAATCGCGGTTCTTACCATAAGCGCGGCACCGGATGCCCAGAATATCTCGGCTACATCATCATATTGACCTTCATCAGTTTCCACCGTATCAAATATCCTGCCACGGCAATAAGGGTAGCCGTTGCAGTCCAGATAGCCCCCTGCCGCTCCGGCATATTCAAATTGTTCGGGGTGCTCCACTGCGCGTATCTTGGGTTGCACCGCTCCTGTCGCGGGATGTGATTCCATGTAGTCGTAGAGAGTGTTTATCCATCCGGCGGTTGTCGCGACATCGCTGTTGAGTAACACCGTATAGCGGTAGCGTGTCATGGCAATCGCACGGTTGTAGCCTTCGGCAAACCCGTAATTCCTGTCAAGTCTCACTACCTTTACATCGGGAAACCTTTCGGCAAGCAGCTGCAGGGAATTGTCGGTGCTGCCGTTGTCGGCTACGATGACATCGGCTATATCCGGGTCGGTTGTCTTCACGACCTCCGGCAAGAACCGCGAAAGCATCTTCTCGCCGTTCCAGTTGAGTATGATTACCGCTACAGGTTTATCCATTGTGTCTTGTTTCAGCGGGATTATTATCGGAATAGTCCACTTTGTTTTTCCAGCGGCGGTGGCTCCATAGCCATATCGATGGCTGCCGGAGGATAGTGGTCTCAAGCATACGCGTGTATGTGTCGGTTATCGCAAACTGCGGCAGCGATGCTGCATTGTCGGTGATAAGACGTGCGGTTATGCGGTAATGTCCGCGGCTCAGTTTCTCCATGTCCCAGTATATAGCTACGAGGTCGAGCTTTCGCACGATGGTCTCCGTGCCGGTGATAATCGCGGTGGGATGATTGAGGAACTTGAGCACATGCACCGTGTCGTTGTGACTTGGCTTCTGGTCGCTCATGAAACCGGTGATAGACAACTTGCCGTCGCGGCGCAAGCGCAGCAGGTCGCGGAACACAAGTCGCTTGTCGTAGGACACGGAGCCGAAGCGGCTGCGCAGTTTTAGGAAATACGCATCAAACCAATGGTTAGTGAGCGGGCGGTACACTTGGGCAAAAACTGTCTCCTCCGATGGCTTGTGACGGGTCCAGAGTGTGATCGAGGGTGCCCACTCCCAGTTGCCGCAATGTGAAAAATACATGGCGAGCGATCTTCCTTCATCAAAATAGCGGTCAATCATCTCTGTGCCGACAAATTCCATGCGGTGTCGCATCTCTTCGTCGGTGATATGCGCGAGTTTGATGGTCTCCACAAAATAGTCGGTGAAATGGCGGTAAAACTGTCTGATGACTTTCTTCTGCTCTTTTTCCTGCATCTCAGGAAACGAGGAAGCGATATTCTCTTTCACCACGTCACGGCGGTAACGTGCGATGTAGTACACGATTACAAACAGCACGTCGCTGATTATGTAAAGAATCCGGAAAGGCAGATGTGCCATCCCGTTAAGTATCCATCCGAGCGTGGTATAGTACCAGGGGTATTTCATAGTGCAATCTCTCCTTTTACAAATTCTCCCGACGGGTCAGCATCGCCAAGTCTTACCGGCACGATTTTACCTGCAAGCGAGATGTCGGCGCTGACTTCAACCTTTATATAATTGTCGGTAAATCCGTTCATCGGTTTTTTCCCGTGGGGATGTTCCAGAAGAACCGGTCGCGTGGTGCCCGTGAATCTTGCGGTGAAATCGGCGAGCTTCTGTTCCGATACTGCTATCATCACATTGGTTCGACGGTGCTTTTCCTGTTGGCTCACTACATGCTCTATCCCGAGTGCGCGCGTGTTGGGACGCTCGGAATAGGGGAACACATGCAGACGCGATATGTCGAGCGACTCCACAAAACGGCGTGAGGCATCAAACAGTTCGGCGGTTTCGCCCCTGGCGCCCGCAATGAGGTCAACACCTATGAACGCATGAGGCATCACGGAGCGGACATGTTCGATGCGGCTCCGGAACAGCGATGTGTCATAATGGCGTCGCATGAGGCTTAGCACCTCGTCGCTTCCCGCCTGGAGCGGTATGTGGAAATGGGGCATGAAGCGCTTCGACCGTGCCACCCATTCGATTATATCCTCAGTGAGCAGGTTTGGCTCGATTGACGATATGCGGTAACGCTCTATGCCGTCAACTTCATCGAGCGCTTTTATGAGGTCGTGGAAGGTGTCGCGGCATCCTTTTCCGAAGTCGCCGATGTTGACTCCTGTCAGTACAATCTCTTTTCCTCCTTCAGCGGCGACAGCCGCAGCCTGTCCGACAAGCTCCTCGATTGTCCCCGAACGGCTTCTGCCACGTGCCATAGGGATGGTACAATAGGTACACCAATAATCGCAGCCATCCTGCACCTTGAGGAAATAGCGTGTGCGGTCACCGCGTGAGCACGACGGGTCAAAGCTCGTGATGTCACGCGTCGGGGTGATGAATGTGGCATTTTCCTTGTTCTCTCGCCATTTGCGCAGATATTCCGGCAATGCAAGTTTACGGTCGGAGCCCGCCACGATTGCCACGCCGGGTATGGTGGCTATTTCTTCACTTTTCAACTGCGCGTAGCAGCCGGTCACAACTATTGCCGCGTCAGGATACGCCCGGTGGAACCGGTGGATCGCCTGACGGCATTTCTTGTCGGCGATTTCAGTGACGCTGCATGTGTTAATGACGACAAAATCGGGAGTCTCGCCTGTCTGGACACGGCGTATGCCATGCTCTGCGAATAGTCGTGCCACTGTGGAGGTCTCCGCGAAGTTGAGCTTGCACCCGAATGTGTGAAACAGCGCGGTGCCGTTGCCAAATGTCGTATTGTCAATCATACTGCAAAATTACTACAATATAATGTATTATTGTAAAAGAAGAGGATATTTTCTCGCGTTTGCAAATAAATGCGTACATTTGTGCATTCCGTTTCAAACTATTTCGCCCGGCGATTGTAATAATTTAAATTATGAATATTCCCGAACATCTCAACGATATATATGCTGCCGGATTCCGTGACAACTGGTCGCTTCCGGCAATTACCGACTATACTACCGGCAAGACATTTACTTATGGTGCGCTTTCTTATGAAATCGCCAGGATTCACATGACCTTTGAACTTAGCGGGCTGAAGCGCGGTGACAAGGTGGCGCTCATAGGGAAAAATTCTCCCGGCTGGATTCTCGTGTTCATGGCTACCGTGACTTACGGGGCGACGATTGTGCCGATTTTGCAGGAGTTTAATCCTACCGATGCCCAGCATATAATAAATCATTCCGAAAGTGTGATGCTATTTGTCGATGACAATATCTGGGAATCGTTTGAACTGGAAAAGATGCCTCGCCTGCGTGGAGTCATCTCTCTTAACAGTGGCAAAATGCTTGCTGAGGATCCGAGCAACGGGGGTGTGCTCACCAATGTCACGAAAAATATCAACCGCCGTTTCCGCCGCAAATATAAGGGCGAGTTTGTGCCTGAGTATGTTCGTTACGTGACTCCCGACGATGATGCCGTGGCGGTACTTAACTATACTTCCGGCACTACAGGCTTTTCAAAGGGTGTGATGCTTACCTACCGCAACCTGTGGGGAAATGTGAGCTTCGGCATATCCTCGCGTCTGCATTACCAGGGGTCGCGATGCCTGTCGTTCCTTCCGCTTGCCCATGCCTACGGCTGCGCATTTGACATGCTTGTGCCGCTTGCTGTCGGCACACATATCACCGTGTTCGGCAAACTCCCCACACCTAATCTTCTCCTTAAGGCTCTTTCACAGGTAAAACCTAATCTTGTGATATGTGTGCCTCTTATACTTGAGAAGATATACCGCAAGCAGATACTTCCCATGCTCACAAAGAAGGGTGTCAGATGGGCGCTTCAGGTGCCGGGTGTTGACAAGGCGTTTTACGCAATCATACGCCGCAAGCTTGTTGAGGCTTTCGGCGGTGAGTTTGAGGAAGTGATTGTAGGAGGCGCGCCGCTCAACCATGAGGTAGAGGAGTTTCTACACCGCATAAAGTTTCCCTTCACCGTGGGTTACGGTATGACAGAGTGCGGACCGCTCATAAGTTATACACCTTGGCGGCAGTTTGTCGTAGGGTCGTCGGGACGGACTTTGCCTCATATCATGCACAGCAAGATATTGAGTGATGATCCTGTCAACATCCCGGGTGAGATATGTGTGCGCGGAGTCAATGTCATGAAAGGCTACTACAAGAATGTCGCCGCTACGGAAGCCGTGTTAGACCCGGAAGGATGGCTTCACACCGGCGACATGGGTACACGCTCCGATGACGGTACCATATTTATAAAAGGCAGGTACAAGACCATGATTCTGTCGTCAAACGGTCAGAATATCTATCCCGAGGAGATTGAGGCGAAGCTTAACAATATGCCATACGTCGCCGAGAGTCTTGTCGTGGAGCGTAACAATCGTCTCGTGGCGCTCGTATATCCCGATTATGAGGCTATGGATAAATTCGGCATAACCAATGAGCAGCTTCCCGAGGAGATGGACCGCATACTCGCCGACCTTAACAAACTCGTGGCACCATACGAGCGCGTCGACCGCATACAGCTGATTGCCAACGAATTTGAAAAGACTCCGAAACGCTCTATAAAGCGTTACCTCTACAACGCATAGACTGATTAGAACACGTATCCGAATCCGAAATTAAGATATATCGGATATAGATTGAAAGTCACGGTTTTGAACGATGAATTGAATATGTCGTTCAGTCCCCATGTGAGATTTGCGTTTACGACCAGATGTCTCAGCGCGAGCCATGAGCCTCCCGCCTGGAGTCCCCATTGAAAGAGACGTATATCATCGGAAAAATCGTAGGTAGCGTAGGCATCGCCTTCAAATGTCACTTTGTTGCCGGTCGGTCCTCCCTCCCTTAGATAGCCGTCATGGACCTCTCCGTTAAAGTCGTTGTTGAGTGCAAGAGCCAGGTAGGGACCGAAATTTACCTTCCAGCGATTGTTAATCTTGAAATTTGCCATTATTGGGAACGCAATCTGCTTGGAGTGATATACGGTGCGTACTTTCCCGGTCCAGTTGCCGCTCACGCTGTTTCCGTCCATCACGATTTCCATTCCATAGTTTTTGACTGTGGCGCGTGTCTTCATTCCTTTCTCCTCAAGCCGCAGACCGACCGATACGCCCCATCTCCGCGACGGGGTGAGCCATTTGGTTATCGTAGTGCCTATCTGCAGGTTAAGGTTTGGATTATATCCGTCGATATGGCGTATCTCGGCAGGAAGTGGTATGGGCGACGCACCGCCGATATTGACTGCCGCATAGACTTCATATTCAAATCCAAGGTGTGACGACCATTGAAGGCTCTTGGGCTCATCGCTTTGAGCCTTTAATATCATGGATGTGAGCAATGCACATAGCAAAAGACTGTATCTCTGGAGTTTCATTAATCGGTAAAATTATTGGTTTTCAATATCATCGCAAATAAGGCTCATCTCATCAATCTGGAGCTTGCTCCCAAGTGCCCCGGAGAAATAATCACCGTCAACGCTTGAAGAGCATACTATGCTGATGCTGTAGCCTCCTTCCCGGAGTTTTTCTTTGTCAATCTCCTTGCCCGGTCGCGGGATGAAGGGAATGGAAAATCTGGTCCATTCCTCAACGGGGTCCTCATTGACCAGGACTGCCGTGGCAATTATGTTCGGGTTGTCTTCCGACATGAAGTTGGTGCCGTCAAGCATTTCCATGCCCGGGGTGACTTCAAAGAATACCGCTTTGATGCTGCACCCGTCTTTTTTGCCGGGTACTTCTATCAGGTTGCCTCCGTCCGCTTGGTAGTAAGTCGGACCGGGAGTGTATTTGTAGTAGCCTTCAAGTATTTTGGGCTCATTGAAAAACGGCATTCCGAACTGTGTCGCTTCAAGGGGATGTGCCAGCGCGTTTGTAATGTCAAATTTCCCTATGAACACACTGCCTGCCGCCATGGGCTTCTTGCCAAGCTTGCCAAAAGCACCGGTAGTGCGGGTTTCCATGACAGCACACTTCCCGCTTACACCGTTGTCGCCCTGATAAGTCGGGAATGTCTCGGGACCTCTGCCGAGTCCGGTAAGGGCGAATCCGGCGTTGCCGCTTGCCCATGAAAACGCTTCAGCACCGTTGGTCCCTATCTCATAAAATACATCATAGGAATAGTTGCTTTTGCTCACCACCCTGACATTCTCGAAATCATAATTGAGATTTACCGTGCTCCCGGCTTGTACTGTGACCGTATATGCCTTGTGCTGTTCGCGGTCTTCTGATGTCACTACATAGCGTTGCGGCGTCGAGAAGTCGAGGATGGTGCCGCTCGGCGGATTTATCACCGCGCCGGGTGTGAGTTCAAATTGCGGTGACAGGCTGCGCACATTAGTCCCTGATTTTACAATAAATGTCACTTTATCATTGGTTATGATAGGTTCGCGGGTCAGCTCTACGCCTGGTAGAGAGGCTGCCGTTATGTCACACTCGGCATTCAGCGGTTCCTTGCTAATACATGAATTTAAAGAGAGGGCTATTATTAAAAATGTCGCCCATTTAAATGATGCCATTGCTTTTTGTATTGAGTTTGGTGGGCAAAGTTACCGATTTAATTTGATTAAACGTAGAGTTTGTTGGATATGATGTCGACAATGATATGATATTTTACCGATTTTTGATATTATAGACGGTTTTTTGTTTAACTTTGCGCCCGATTATAAATTTTACTGTCTCCTTCATGATATGATGTGTGATAGTTTTTTGTTTATCTAAATATAGTAATGGAAATGAAAAAGAATCTTTTATCACTTCTTTCGATGGCATGTGCGGTGTGCTTGTTTACCGCATGTGAAAATGATGATGATGCTCCGTTCACAGTGCCCTCGCAACCGGTAACCTATAAATCCGGGGAAGGACTGATTTTTACTTCTGCCGGTGAAATTGTTGATAATGCCCAGGTTACATTTATACCTGATGCTGTTAACAATTATCTCGGAGAAATCACTGTGGCATTGATTGACAACGCCCGTGCCGAGAGCCTGCAGGTTCTTCCCGGCTCGACTTCGGTTACTTTTACAGTGGAACTTGAAGATGTTGTGAATGAGGATAAATTCGTTTTTTCCGGAAACGGCGAGACCGACTACTGTACATATGATTATGACGGTAGCATCGAACGGTCGTCGATATATCTGAATTTTACCAACGTGACTAAAAAAGATGTGGACATCCCCGGTTATAAGACTACTTACACCGATGCCTCGGGACTGAAACTGACTTACAACGGCAGTGCGCTTCTCGGCAAACAGGTTGTGGTGACGACCGAGCCGGGCAAGACATCGGCGAAATTGGTTCTCTCAGGTGAGCCGCTCGATATCTCTGAGCTTATGGGTATGATACAGGCTCCGGCAAGCAAAGCTGACGACCCCAATCTGGATGCACTCATGAATATACCTACATGTGGCGTTATCCCCGGATCTGTGACTAATGAACTGACAGTGGAGCTGAATGCCGACAATGAATTTAACGGTGAAGGAGAGACAGAATTTGTCGCCTTCAGCTACGCCGGAAAGATTGCCGATGGTGCCCTGGAATTTAACATCACTGATGCAGCATTGAAAGATGGCTCCCTTGCCGGTTCAAAATGGGAGATTTATAATGAGCCTAACGCATGGTATGATCCGGAAGACCCCTCTGCCGGTCCGGCTGTAAACTACAACGGTATTCATGTGTTGTGGGAATCGGAAAAGAAAGCTGAACTGATGCCCGGCTTCGAGTTGCAGATGGGTGAACTTGTCACAATGGCTCTTGCTTTTGTAAGCATCGAGGGTCCCGACGGCAATCCCGCTTCAATCAACAATCTGCTCGGTATGGCATTGAAAGATGTTACTTTCCTTGCCGACGGAAATATCACCGCCACCTATCTTGACACTACTACCGGTGCCTATAGTTCTGCTCCGGTCAACCTTGCACAGTATGTAGTGACAAAGGCAGGCGAGCTTCGCCTTTTCCTCAATCCCTCGGCTATTATCGCCAATGTCATAAATCAGGGCGGTAAGTCAAGAAGCGTCGACACCATGTCGATTCTCATGAATGTGGCGCAGGATGTAGTACCTTACCTCGTAAGCGGTTTCCCCGTGGTTTATGGGGCGGACAAAAGCGGCTATTATGAGAATATGGAATACTTTGCCCTTGGCACTGATTTCCTTAAGCCTATCCTCGTGGCTGTGTCACCGATATTCTCCGATGAGGAATTTATCCAGATGGCGATGGAGGCTATGAGTTCCGACCCGACATTCGGCTCTATGGCGTCAATGATGGAGCCTGTATTGCGCAGTCTCCCCGAGATTATCGAGAAGACCACTGTTATTGAGGTTGGAATTAACGTCAAGAAGTTGCAATAAGTAATTATATAAATAACCGTCAAATGGGTTGTGCCGGTCGCACAACCCATTTTTTGTTGCCCGCGTTACGAGAGGGATGGTGTTGCCCGCGTTGCGAGTGAGGTAGTGTTGCCCGTAGGGCATCATCAAAACTTAGCTTCGCTCAACGCCCCGGCTAAACGCGGATTTTTCCCTGCGGGAAAAGATTTATCTCTCATTTCGACCTCCTGTATAAAAATTCTGTGACAATTTTTGCGAATTTTGACTAAAATTTTCTAATTCCAATAATTCTACGTATTTTTGTACATTCCGGACAAAGTTGTGTCTGTTTGTGCCAATTACCGGCAGATGTCGTGTGCTTGGTGATATGTTTAGATATATAACTAATCATTAATGATAATGGAAATAAGATTAGGAAGTTACGCTATGGCGTTGTCAGCCGCGATGTTGCTGGCGGCATGTTCGGGCGAGAATCCGTGGCAGGAGGCTGGTGGCGGAAAGGGTACGATTGTACTTAACCTCACGGCTTCCGGTGAGCTGGGCAATCTTGCCTCCGGAGGACGAGCCGATGTGACGGCGGATGTACCCAATTTCCCGACCGTCGACCAATTCAGTATTCGTCTTACTCCCGTAGGAGGTACACCCGTTGAATATGCTACCGTGGCGGAGTTCGAGGAAAACATGGAAGCCGGTGTCAGGGCAGGTGCATATACCATCGAGGCATATTACGGCGACCCGCTCGACCAGGGCGACAAGCCTTACGTCTATGGTGTGCAGACACTGAGAGTGACCGAGCAGACTGTATCTACCGTCGACATGACGGCTACGCTTGCCAACTCTCTTGTCGAGGTGACTTATACCGATGCTTTCAAGAGCTATTTCAGAAATTACTCCACAACGCTGAAAAGCGATAAAAATACCGGGGAAGTGATCGTGACCGGAGTTGACGGCGCCACCAAATATGTTACCCCCGGTTTTATCAATGTCACTATGGCGGCTACCTATGTCAATGGCAAGGAGGCACATCTTAATCCAAAGAATTTCAGCGCGGAGGCAGCTTACCTGTACCGTGTTAAATATGATGTCAACGCCGGACAGGTGGGCAATCCTACGCTTTCAATCACTTTTGACGACAATATCGATGAGGTTGAGACCGTGGAGATTGACCTCAGCAACGACTTTTTCTCTGCGGCTCCTCCCGAGGTGACTGTCGAGGGATTCACTCCGGGTGAAACGCTGTCGGCAAAGATTGGGTCATACACCGGCGACCCGTTGAAATTCAATATTTCCGCCGACGGTAAGATTGCCGAGGCGGTTCTTTCAGTGACTTCAACCAACACGGAAGCACCATACGCGCCGTCGTTCGGCACTTCGGTGAATCTCTTCAAGGCTGATGCCGACACTCAGGCTAAGCTGAAGGCGGAAGGTGTCACGGCATTGGGGCTGTTTAACAATCCCGACAAGATAGCGATGGTCGATGTGACTGAATTTGTCAAGCGTCTGCCCGAAGGCACTCATGAGATTTCGCTTATCGTGAAAGATGAGAAAACCCGTGTGAGCGAGCCCGTTACTCTTACTTACGTCACAATCCCCGTATCGGTTGAGCTAAGAGCGGCTGCCGATAAGCCCTACGACAAGGAGGAAGTGGCAGTCGACATCTATTTTGATGGCGATGACTTCTCAAAGATTTCGTTCAAGACCCGCTCGGAAGGAGGGCCCGAATCCGAATGTGTTACCGGTGCGCCGGTTGCAAAGGGCGGTAATATCTACACCTACACACTCCGCTTGCCGGTTGACCGCCGCGCCGTTCAGCCCGTCATATTATATTATAATGGTAAGGCGAAAGGTGAAGTGGATGTCAAGGTGACTTGGACTGAGCCGACAATCACCTTTGACCCGTTTGCCACTTGGGCACGTGTCAAGATTGAAGGTCTTTCCGCCGATTTCATGAATCTTGCAATCGAAAAAGGATGGTTTGAGATACCTACCAAAGATAAGAGTTATGTTCCGACCTACGATGCCGCTAACAAATGGTTTGTTTATGAAGGATTAACCCCTGCTACCGGTTACTCGATTTTCATCCGAGAAGATTTGTATTCGACTCAATTCACCACCGAAGCCGCTACCGATGTCCCCAACGGCGACTTCTCACAAATCCACGAAACAATAAATATGACAAATGTAAATGTTGGTGGAGCATGGGTATGTGGTCTTATTACATATCAGAATAAATCTTCCATAATTCGGTCAGAGGCTGATGGCTGGATGTCGTTAAATGGTAAAACTTGTTCTAAGAGTTCCACAAATAATACATGGTTCCGTGTACCATCTACATATGTAGAAAATGGAGTCTGCATAGTTCGGAGTGTAGCTTTTAATCATGACGGAATTGAACCAGCAAAGACCGGATCTTTTGGTAGTACTACTCATTACTGTACAAATGTACCTGCTTTTTCGGATGCTGATAGAGTAAGCGGCGAATTATTCTTGGGTAATATCGATGAAAATGGAGAAAATAGAACTGACGGAATTGCGCATGTTTCGCGTCCCTCGTCAATATCTTTTGATTATTCTTATTCTGCGGTAAACAATGAAAAAGGTAAGTTTATCATTGAGATTGTGGATGGCAAAGGAACACTTATTGCGTCAAGGACTCTTGAACTCGTAAATAGTACTGACATGAGTACTCAAAATGTATCTTTGTCAGAGTATCCGTTTGGGACGAAGGCAGCTACGTTGAAGATTTGTTTTATGTCATCTTCTTCAGAGCATCCTGCTGTTAACATTCCCACTGGAAAAGCTCTTGATGAGGGAACAAAACTGACTGATACATCTATTGCTACCAATGCCTATAAGACAGTTGCTACCGGCTCTGTATTGACTATTGATAACGTACAACTTCACTATGATAAATAATTTGACGATGAAAAAACTTATATATATAATAATGTGTACTGCGGTTCTTTTCATGTCGCAGTCATGTAGTAAGGAAGCGCCATTTTCCGGTGAAGAAGAGACGATGGGTCAGGTGCTCACCTCCGACCTCCTCCTGGAATTTATCAATGAGGACCTTCAGTCGCGCGCCGGCACGGAGGTGAATCTCGCAGATTTCACGGTAGCGTTCCGTAAAAACACTGAGCAAACGCCTTACGTCACATATAAATACAGTGAGATGCCGGAAGTAGTGTCGCTTCCCGCCGGACTGTATCGCGTCGAGGCATATTATGGTGAAGAGGTCAGTGCCGAGTGGGAGGCTCCCTACTATTTCGGTGAGTTGGCTGACCCGCTTACCATAACGGCAAAAAAGATAACGGCAATCGAGAAGCCTGTAAAGTGCAAACTCGCCAATGTAAAGGTGTCGGTGGAGTTTAACGATGAACTGAAACAACTGATGTCTGCCGACTCGAAGGTCGATGTCACCGTAGGTGCTAATGCGATGTTATCATTTACCAAAAATGAGAGTCGCAACGGTTTCTTCAAGGCGGCAAATACTATGATTGCCGATTTTCTCGGTAATATCAACGGTCAGGAGGCGAAATCCAACAAGCGATATAACGATGTAAAGCCGGGCACACATTACCATATAATGTTTGTCTACAAGGCGGCTGAAATCGTAGGAGACGGTAAGATTGATTCTGCCGGCGGAATAAAGGTTAATGCGCAGGTGACCGTTACTGATGTCAACGAAGGCACTAACATCACGGTTGATGATGGCGATGAATCGCTTGAGGATGACCGTAACAAGGGCGGTGACGATGACGACGATAACCCCGAAAATCCTGATGACCCGACTCCTCCCGCTGATGGGCCCGTGATTGTCGGCGGCAACGAGGTTATTGTTTTGTCGGATGGTGACGCAACCGGTACATTGAACCCCGTGGTTGTGACTGATGGAATGGAGTGTGTGATAAATATTACAAGCACTACCGGTATCACTCAGTTTATCGCCGATATCAAATCGCCTAATCTGACTCCGGAGGAACTTGGTACGATTGGTTTGACCGATCATCTTGATCTGTGCAATCCGGGGCAATATGCCGCTAAGTTGAAGGGCTTGGGGCTGCTCAAAGGTGATTCTGTCAGCGGTTTGACGGCGGTTGACTTTACTCTGACAAATTTCCTCCCGATGCTTGCTGTATTCGGTGAGGGTCAACACAGTTTTGTGCTGACAGTAGGCGATGAATCCGGTACTACAGTTAAAACGCTGACTCTTAAATTCGAATAGCGATGAAGACTAATATAACCATTATATCATTGATTGCCTTGGGTGCATCTTTGACAGGTGTACTCGGCTCCTGTGCCACTGAGGCTCCGTTTGCCGGAGAAGGGGAGGGTGCAGTAAAGATGCATGTGGTACTTAACGATAAGCTATCACGCGCTGATGGTAATGCCGACATGCTTGCCGAAAACTGCAAGATTTACATTACTACCGGCGAAGGTTACAGCAATGTGCTTCATAAATGGACCGGTGTTGATAATCTTCCGGCAAGCGTCGCGTTGAAGTATGGCGTTTATCGTGCCGAAGCGTATGCCGGTGACTCTGTTCCCGCCTCTTGGGATAAGAAATATTATAAGGGGCTGGCTCCGTTTGAGGTAAGTTCCTCTCAGCCCAATCCGGAGGTACAGATTGTATGCAAGATAGCTAATGTCGCTGTCTCGGTTGATAAGAATAGTATTGATGATAATGTGATTGCCGATGACTATACCATTACGTTTCGTATCGGCAATACTAACAAGACTCTTGTTTTCGGCAAGACCGAGGTTGACAGCGAGTCTAAGGGCTATTTCATGATGCCGGTAAACCAGACAGGGTTGATCTACGAGATTGTGGCTAAGGACAAAGAGGGCAATAGCCACACTTATCCCGGTACAATCGATAATGTGAAGGCTGCTCATGAGTACCGCCTGTCATTCAAGTACGGTGCCGATGCAAGCACTGCAGGCGGCGCGTTTCTCTCAATAGAGATTGATGATGTCGAGCTTATCAACGACGAGATTGTAATCGAAGGACCGCCTACCGTCTCCGGTACCGACAATCAGGTTGTAAATCTTGACGGCACATTTACCGATGAGGTAGTGTCGGTGGCTTCTTACGGCTCACTGAAAAGCCTTCAGCTTACCCTCCCGGCAACTACGCAGTCTCGCGCCGATGCGACAGCTGCGGAGAGTGTGGATGTGATACACATGAGTAATTATGTCAAAGACGACCTTGCAAGAAAGGGTATCGATTTTGATGAAGTGGTAGATGAGGCTACCGATGTGCATCTCTATCATATCAATTTCCGCGCCAAGTGGCTCAATGCTCTCCCCAAGTCTACAGAGCCTATAACAGTACCTATAGTCGCGGTTGACCAAGCCGACAATAGTGTGCGTCAAGAGTTTAGCGTGGCAAATACCGAAAGTGCCATCGTGATAAAGGATCCTCTTGTACTCAACGATATTTCGGTAAGTGATTGTCTTGCAGTGACCGGTACAAAGGCTGTGGTGACCCTTCGCGTTGTGACTCCGGAGGCGGGTACTCCGGTGTTGCGCTATCGCGCTGCCGGAACTGAAGCATGGCAGAATGCTTCGGGTACACTGTCGGGCGACATCATGACATTTAATCTTTCCGGACTTACAACCGGCACACGGTATGAATATCAGGCGACCGTAGGTGATTTCGTTTCCGAATCTAAATATTTCACCACCGATGAGGCGTTTGTTATCCCCGGTGCAAGTTTCGAGGATTGGAGCACTTACAGTGCAAGTACTCTGCTTGGAACGAAGGATGTTATTCTCCCCTGGTCGGTAGGTGATAAGGGCGCGTCTTTCTGGGGTTCAGGTAATGAAGGCGCGGCAACTGCCGATAAAGTCCTGACAAATAAATCGGGAGATATGAAACATTCCGGAAATTCTTCGGCACGTCTCGCATCAGATGCCGCTATGGGTATTATTGCGGCGGGCAATCTTTTTGTCGGCGAATATGTGAAGACCGATGGTACTGACGGTGTGCTCTCTGTAGGCAGACCCTATAACGGCAGCCACCCCCGGAAACTGAAGGTATGGGCTAATTATCGTCCCGGTAATAGTGTGACAGTTAAGAAGGAGAATAAAGAGTACTTGCCTGCCGGTTTCGGTGAAGGAAATGACCACGGACAGATTTATGTGGCGTTGACTACTGCTGCTGTCGAAATCCGTACCAAAGCTAAAAACCGCAAGCTGTTTAGCAAGGATGATAGCGAGGTGATCGCTTACGGTGAGGTGACTTGGACCGAGGCTTTTGGTCCTGACGGTGCGCTTCTGGAAGTGGAGATTCCTTTTGAATACAATGACCGCGCGAAAACTGTCAAACCCACCCATCTCGTGATTGTGGCATCGGCGTCGAAATATGGCGACTATTTCTCCGGCTCGTCAAGTAGCGTCATGTATCTTGACGATTTCGAACTTGTATATTGATATCGTCCCGTAGCTTTTAATGAACCGTATATTGGCAATCCTATCACTTCTGATGGCTGTCATGCCGTCGACGGCGCAAGTCTTCGACGACATGGCACCCGATGAAGATGAACCGGCTATCCAGGAGTTTCATCGCGAGGAAGAGTCGGTGGTGTTTGTTCCCAAGGGGCAATGGATTACCGGTGTATCGGTGTCATATCAGCAGAGCAATCAGGATAAGTATCAGTTTCTGATTGTGGAGGACCTCACAGGCAACACTTATACATTCAAGGTGTCGCCCATGTTGATGTTTGCTGTCAAGAACGACATGGCACTTGGCGGACGGTTTGCCTACACGCGCTCGCTTACCAAACTTGAAAATGCCGATATCGTGCTTGACCCTGAGACAGGCTATACGTTTGACCATCTCTACCGGCTCAGCCATAATTATTATGGCACGATAATGATGCGCAACTATTTCTCTCTCGGAAAGTCGAAACGCTTCGGATTTTTTAATGAAGTGCAACTGCAGCTCGGAGGCGGTCAGACAAAACTGACCACCGGCGTCGGTACGACCCTGTCAGGCTACTATGAGCGTAATTTCTCGGCTGAAATCGGACTGTCGCCCGGTATGTGCATATTCCTGAACGATTATTCGGCGATTGAGGTCAATGTAGGTGTCCTCGGTTTCAAGATGACTGACACCCATACTTATGCCGACCAGATTTATGAATCGTCGCGTTCATCGAAGTTTGCCAACTTCAGGATTAATCTGTTTTCAATCTCTTTTGGAGTCACATTCTATCTGTAAGCCTATGATGAGAAGACTGCTTTATATATTGATTGTGGCTGCGTTGGGATGTGTGATGACTCCTGTGGCACATGCCGATCTTCCGGTTGACTCCCTGGCGAAGATGATAGGGGGAAGATTTATATGGGTGCCCGATTCGATGACCTCTAAAGTACGTACAGTATTGAAAGGTGAGCCGGGACTTGACGAGAAGGTGATTCATAAGGGCGACACAATACCGATGGTGCTTAAAAGCAAGAATTTCGGACGCTTTGACCGCGGACTGTCCAATTATCTTTTTATACCGAAAGGGTCATGGGCGGCGGGTCTCACTGTGTCCTACAGTGAATTTTCGACAAAAGACCTTGAGGTGCTCGACCTGCTTAATGACATTGACCTGGGGGGATATATGTTTTCACTTAATCCATACGTGGCATATTTCCTCCGTAATAACCTGTCGCTTGGTCTGAAACTCGGTTATTCTGCATCAAAAGGTTCAATCGACTCGTTTAAGATTGATATTGACGAGGATATGAACTTTGACCTGCACGACATCTCATATACGAGTAAGAGCTATTCCGCCGCGATAGCGTTGCGGCAATATTTCGGCATCGCGCGTCAAGGCAGGTTCGGCGTGTTTAATGAGGTCGACCTCCTGATAGGCTCCGGAAGCAGCGACTTCACGCGCCCTTACGACGGGCAGCCGAAGACTACCCATACCGATATCTCCAAGCTGGAACTGAACTTCATGCCCGGTGTAAGCGTGTTTATCATCAAGAGTGTCGCTTTCAATCTTTCGTTCGGTGTGTTCGGCTTTCACATGAAGAGCGAGAAGCAGGCGGTCGATGGCGAGCCGCTCGGAGAGCGGTTTACGTCCGGCGCAAATTTCCGGTTCAATATTTTCAACCTTAATTTCGGTATAGAGGCTCATTTCTGACCTCCCGCTTAATCAATGATGAAACGATTGCTACATAAAGTGCTTTTGCCTTTCGCCTGCATCATCATGACGGCGATTGTCACCGGTTGCATCCATAACGACCTCCCGTTTCCTCGTTTACAGCAGAATATAGTCGCTATAGAGGCTATGGGAGAAGCAAAGGCTGCCATGATTGATTCGACCAATCTTACCGTGACGATGTATCTGAGCGAGATGGTTGATATCCGTGCGGTCAAATTCAGTGTGTTTGACATTACTCCGGAAGCGGTCGCTTCACCCAATCTTGCTATCGGAGTGCATGACCTTACACGCCCGATTGTGGTGAATGTGAGCCGCTATCAGGATTATCAATGGGTGGTGAGTGCCGAGCAGACCATCGAGCGGTGGTTTCGTGTGGAAGGGCAGATAGGGGAGACGGTAATCGATGATGTAGGTCGACGCATCATGCTGCGTGTTCCGGAAAGTGCTGATCTCTCGCAGCTGCGTCTTACTTCTGTCAAGCTTGGTCCGGCAGGTATCTCCACCATGATTCCCGACTTGCAGCCCGGCATTATCGACCTCTCCCGTCCGCTTGATGTGACAGTCACCTGCTGGGGGCGTTCCGAAGAGTGGACAATATATGCCGAGAAGAGCGAATTGACTGTGATGACTACCCGTGCCGATGCGTGGGCGCAGGTTATCTGGGCGTATGGTGACGGTCCTGCCGATGCTGCAAACACATTCCGCTATCGTCGTGCCGACAGCGAGGAGTGGATAGAGGCGAGTGAAGATGATGTCACCCGCAATGGTGGCGCGTTTTATGCCCCCATACCTCATCTTGAACCGTTGACCGAATATGTCGTTGTCGCTGTGAGTGGCGAGGAGGTCGGAAATGAACTGCGTGTGACTACCGAAGCTACGCGTATTTTGCCCGACGGGTCGTTTGACCAATGGTGGCTTGACGGCAAGGTATGGTGTCCATGGGATGAAAACGGTGAGCGTTTCTGGGATACCGGAAACACCGGTGCCGCGACCTTGGGAGAAAGCAATGTGCAGCCTTCAGACCATACACCGACAGGCAGCGGACAGTCGGCGATGCTCGAGACCCGTTTTGTCGGGCTTTTCGGAATCGGAAAACTTGCAGCCGGGTCGATATATACCGGCTCGTTCCGCAAGGTTGACGGTACCAACGGCATCCTTGACTTCGGGCGTCCCTGGGAGCAGCGTCCCACTAAACTGAAGGGGTATTATCAATATACTACCGCGCCGATAGATTATACGTCAAGTGAATATGCCGGTCTTGCCGGTCGACCCGACTCATGCCATATCTATATTGCGCTTACCGACTGGACAGCCCCGTTTGAGATTCGCACCAATCCGCGTAACCGACAGCTCTTTAACGCGCCGTCGCCCTCGGTGATTGCCTACGGCGAACTGATACGCGGCAGTAATACCAACGGTTATGAGGAGTTTGAAATAGTGTTGGACTATCGCTACACCGACAGGATTCCGACCTATCTGCAGATTACCTGTGCCGCCTCTAAATACGGCGACTATTTTACCGGGGGAACAGGTGCGATACTGTATGTAGACCAGCTTTCACTCGACTACGACTACTGATGCAGCTGCAAAAAAGTTTGGCGGAGTGTGTGAAATTAGCTAACTTTGCAGCGCAAAATAATAAAACGTGCATTGAGTTATGATAAATCGAATTTTGATAAGAATGAAGGTGGTGCAGATGCTCTATTCATATCTGCTTACCCGTAGCGATTTCAATATTCTTCCCGCTCCCGAATCGCAGTCGCGCGACAAGCGGTATGCTTATTCCCTTTATTGTGACTTATTGCTGCTCCTTGTGGATCTGTCAGGATTCAAAATCAGTAATTTTGAGGGTCGCCCGCGTATCGAGCGCATTGAGAAGCGTCAGAAAAACGACTGTACTCGCATAGCGCAGGCTCTTGCGTCAAATGACGAGATGGCTGACATTGCTCTTGGTCACAAATCATTTTACGATGCGCTTGCCCCCATGCGCCTGAGACTTAAGACCGAGGTGCGTGAGTCTTCGATTTATAAAGAATATTCACGCAAGAAGACCCAGCCTGAGATTCAGGATGAGGTGGCGATGTGGAAGGCTATATTTTCAACCGTGTTGCTGCGCGACCAGCAGCTTACCGACCTCATAAAGAGTAATCCCGAGTTCACCCACGTAGGCTATGACCAGGCTCTTGCGATGTTTGACGCCACACTCGGCGATTATTCATCGGTGAGAAGCTCGCTTGTCGATGCGCGCCGTGGGCTTGAGATGTCGCTTGACAAGGCGTATGAGCTTTATCACAGCCTCTTCCAGCTGATGATTGATCTTACCCATCTGCGTGAACTGCAACTTGACGAGGCGAAACATAAGTATCTCCCTACCCATGACGACCTTAACCCGAGGCTGAGATTTGTTGAAAATCAGTTTATCAAGTCCTTGGAAGAAAATGAGGATATGCAGGAATATCTGAAAGATAATCCTATCTCATGGGTGGATGACGACGTGACATTGAAGCATCTGCTTGACAAGATACTTGAAAGCGACATATACAAGAAATATATGGACGCAAAGGTGACCGATTATGCCGCCGACTGCGAGCTTTGGTATCAGCTGTTCAAGAATGTGATTGTAGAGAGTGACGACCTTGCCGAGGCTCTTGAGTCGCAGTCGGTTTACTGGAACGACGACCTTAACATAATGGGGTCATTTGTGCTCAAGACCATACGCTCGTTTGCTTCATCGGAAGGCAAGCCGGTCAAGCTCCTCCCCAAATATAAGGATGCCGAGGATGAGCGTTTCGGTCCCGAATTGTTTGAGAAAGCGATTGCTAACCGCCAGGATTACCGCGAAATGATTGACGGTTGTCTGGTAGAGAGCCGGTGGGATCCGGAGCGACTCGCATTTATGGATATCGTGATACTCACCACGGCAATAGCCGAACTCCTTAATTTCGAGTCGATACCGACACTGGTCACTGTCAATGAGTACACCGAGATTGCCAATTATTACTCGACTCCGAAGAGCGGTCAGTTTATAACCGGTATGCTCTATGCCATCATCAATAATTTAAAAAAGAGTGGTAAGCTTGTGAAAGAGTAAAATCTTTTTTATATTTGCAATATATTTAACTAACCGAAACAACATAGAAAAGTTATGCTCAACAACTTTATAACCCTTCAGCAGGGTGGCAATGCCGGTGTGATGAATCTTGTGATGATTGTGGCTCTTATCGCCATCTTCTACTTTTTCATGATTCGCCCGCAGCAGAAGAAACAGAAAGAAATCAAGAAGTTCCGTGAAGGTCTTAATGTAGGCGACCGTGTCATTACCGCAGGCGGTATCTATGGTAAGATTCGCGGCGTGAAAGATAACACTATTGTGCTTGAGATTGCCGACAATGTGCGCATCACCATTGACAAAGGCTCTGTTTATCCTTCCGCAGCGCAGGCGCAGGAAGCTGTCAAGGAATCGGACAATACAGCAAAGTAACATTTCCGGTCTTATCCCGGTCATAAATTTATAAGAATGCCCGTACATTCCGGATACTCCGGCGATGAACGGGCTTTTGTTAATCCTACAGCTTATGAAGATTGCGGCACAAATAAAAGTCCTTTTCAACAGGTTACATCAGCTTGTCACTTCAGCGCGTGGCAAGGAAGTGCTGTTGTTCCTGCTCTTTCTTCTCATTTCTTATATATTCTGGCTGCTTCTCACGCTGAACAATGAGATGCAGGAGGATCTTGATGTGCCTGTGGCTATTACGGATGTGCCCGACAGCGTGACCCTTATCTCCGAACTCCCTCCCGCAGTGAAAGTGAGTGTGCGCGATAAAGGCTCCGTGCTGTTGCGTTACAAGTGGGGTAGCTCAAAAGTAATGAAAATAAACTGGAAGGACTATACCGAGACAAACAACAAGCTTTTGTTGAATAAAGCCGACCTTGCCGCACGGCTCAGGGATTATTTCGGGGGAGGAAGCCAGATTGTGACCATTATTCCCGATTCGATACGTATAAACTATACTACCAGTCCCGGAAGAAGGGTGGTGGTGCGTGTCAATGCCGACATACATCCGGCTATGGGATATATTGTAAACGGACCGATCCGTTCCAATGTGGATTCCGTATGGTTATATTCGGTCAACGACCTTCCTCATTCGCTGACATCGGTTGAGACCGTGCCCGTAGTGCGTGGCGGTCTTAACGACACTACTTATATTGAGGCACGAATCGATCCGATACCCGGTGTACGCATAATCCCTGATCATGTAAGGCTGGCAATACCGGTGGAGCCGCTTATCGCGCGCAAGCAGAAAGCTCCTATTGTGGTAAAGAATCTTCCGGAGTCGATGAGCATGATTACATTCCCGTCGAGCGTGGAGGTAAGCTATCTGGTGCCGATGAGTTCCTACAACAGTGAGCCGTATGAGGTGAACGCTTACGTGGATTACAATGATCTCTCCCGCTGTACCGGCGGAAAGCTTCCCGTCACATTGTCGCTTCTCCCTGACTTGTACCATAATACGGAGATGTCGCCCGACAGTGTCGAATATATCGTTGAACATAAACATTGATTTTTCCGATGGCAAGACTAATTGCGATAGCCGGCGGCATAGGCAGCGGCAAGTCGGTTGTATCCCGTATTTTGCGGGCGATGGGTAATAAAGTGTATGATTGCGACACTGAGGCGCGTCGTTTAATGGACAATGACGAGAATATTAAGTGCCGTATCAAAGAGTGTATCGCCCCGGAAGTGATACTGGCTGACCGCTCAATCGACAGACGCCGTCTCGCAGCGATTGTATTCGCCGACAAAAAGATGCTTGACTCCCTTAACGGTATCGTGCACTCGGCGGTGCGCGACGATATATCGCGTTGGAAAGCGGCTAATGAAAAATATGGCACTCTCTGGGTGGAAAGTGCCATAATATATGAGAGCGGCATTGACGCTATGGTCGACGAGGTGTGGGATGTCACAGCTCCAATGGAACTGCGCATAGAGCGTGTAATGTCACGCAATTCGATGAGCCGCGAAGAGGTGATTAGACGAATAGACGCTCAGTCTGCTGTTAACTACGAGCCTCACCCCCGTATCAGGACTTTAGTCAATGATGAGGTTACGCCACTGCTTCCACAGATTCAGCGGCTAATTGCATCGTCTGCGTTGCCTGCCTAAAATTCCGAAGTAAAGTGAAACTTGATTTTCGGGAAGTCGCTTTGAGCCATCTGCAGCACATAGTTTGAATCGGCGAGAAACACGTCGCGTCCCTCGCGGTCAGTCGCCATAAACTGATGTTTGCGCTTTTTGAAGGCGGCAAGCGCTTCGGGGTCGTCGCTTTCTATCCAGCAAGCCTTGTACAGTGACAGCGGTTCCCAACGCACTGTCGCGCCATATTCATGGAGCAGACGGTATTGTATCACTTCAAACTGCAGCTGACCTACTGTGCCTATGATTTTTCTGCCATTGAACTGGTTGGTGAACAGCTGGGCGACACCTTCATCCATCAGCTGCTGGATGCCTTTTTCAAGTTGCTTTGCCTTCATCGGGTCGGTGTTCTCAATATATTTGAACATTTCCGGTGAGAAGCTAGGCAACCCCTTGTAGTGCAGGTTTTCACCTTCGGTAAGCGTATCGCCGATTTTGAAGTTGCCCGTATCGGGTATGCCCACGATGTCACCCGGAAATGCCTCGTCTACTATATTTTTTTTCTGCGCCATGAAAGCTGTCGGGGCGGCGAAACGCATCATTTTGCCGGAGCGTATGTGCTTGTAATTGGCGTTACGCTCGAATTTTCCGGAACATACCTTAACAAACGCTATACATGAGCGGTGGTTGGGGTCCATATTGGCATGAATCTTAAACACAAAGCCGGAAAATTGAGGTTCCTCCGGTGTGACCGTACGCTCTTCAGCCGAAACAGGGCGTGGAGATGGTGCGATTTTCACAAAGCAGTCGAGCAGTTCCTTTACTCCGAAAGTGTTTAATGCCGACCCGAAGAATACCGGTGCCACTTTTCCTGCGAGATAGTCGTCGGTATTAAGTTCGGGATATACACCTTCAATGAGTTCAAGGTCTTCGCGAAGCTTAGCGGCGTCTTTTTCGCCGACAGCCTCATCGATACGCGGGTCATCCACCGAGTCTATCTCCACGCGTTCGGTCACCTGTGTCTTACTCGGAGTGAACAGGTCAAGCGAGTGCTCGTAAATATTATATACGCCCTTGAATTTCGCGCCTATATTGATCGGCCAGGAGAGGGGACGCACGGCGATTTTCAGCTCGGCTTCAAGTTCGTCGAGTATTTCAAAGGGGTCACGGCCCTCGCGGTCAAGTTTGTTTACAAATATGATTACCGGAGTGTTGCGCATACGGCACACCTCCATCAGTTTGCGTGTCTGTTGCTCCACGCCCTTTGCCACGTCAACTACTATTATTACGCTGTCTACCGCAGTCAGTGTGCGGTAAGTGTCTTCGGCAAAATCCTGGTGACCGGGAGTGTCAAGGATATTTATCTTGTAGTCGCCGTAGTTGAATCCCATTACCGAGGTGGCGACCGAGATACCGCGCTGTTTTTCTATTTCCATCCAGTCGGAAGTCGCGGTCTTTTTTATCTTGTTGGATTTTACAGCACCTGCGACATGTATCGCACCTCCGAAAAGGAGGAGTTTTTCTGTAAGGGTGGTCTTGCCGGCATCAGGGTGAGAGATGATGGCAAATGTGCGCCTGCGGCTTATTTCGTCGTTAAGTGTTGCCACGTCAGTAATATATTTAGTTTTTTGAATTATTAAGTATCTCGATACATTTTTCAAGACTATCCATCCAGTATGGTGTCTCGACACTGAAGGTTGCTTTTATTTTTGATGTGTTGAGCACACTGTAGGATGGTCTTACGGCGGCAGTGGGGTAGTCTTCCGTCGGTATAGGCTTTACATTGCACCCGGTAATGCCGCTGATGCGGTGAATTGCTTTTGTGAAATCATACCACGATGCCACGCCGGAATTGGTGTAATGATATATGCCCGGCACCCACTGGTGAGAAATCAGAATTTTGTAAATCGCCGTGGCAAGGTCGGCGGCGTAGGTAGGTGTGCCTATCTGGTCGGATACCACTTTCAGCTCGTCGCGCTCTTTACCGAGACGCAACATTGTTTTTACGAAGTTATTGCCGTATGGTGAGTAAAGCCATGCGGTACGCACAATTATACTGTCGGGAGCAAGAGCTATAAGCGCTGTCTCGCCCTGTCGTTTTGTCGTGCCGTATTGCGACACGGGATTTACCTTGTCACTTTCAAGATAAGGGCGGAATGCCTTCCCGTCAAACACATAGTCGGTCGATACGTGCAGTATTTTCGCGCCGATTGCGCTTGCCGCGTTGGCAAGATTACACACTGCATCGACATTTATCTTTGAGCATAAAGCCTTGTCCTCTTCGGCGCGGTCGACCGCCGTATACGCCGCACAGTTTACTATATGGGAAAATTCATTGTCTATGACAAATGTCTTCACCGCTTCTGCGTCGGTAAGGTCGAGTTGTTCAATATCTGTGTAGGTTGTTTTTCCCGGGAGCTTTTCTTCAAGGATGGTGCGCATCTCTTTTCCGAGCTGTCCGTTGCAACCGGTAACTAATATTTTCATTCTGCTAACCAGTTTGATTTTGGCGACTGCAAAGATACGAATTTTAATGCGCACAGCAAAATCAACCTGACTCATGAAAAAAGGATGTGATTTAATCACATCCTTTCCGAGGTAGCGGATAGGGGAATCGAACCCCTATTTCCAGTGTGAGAAACTGGCGTCCTAACCGTTAGACGAATCCGCCATGAGGGTTATTGTTGTTTCAACGGTGCAAAGGTAGGCATTATTTTTGAATCTGCAAATAGTTTTCGCAAAAACTTTCAAAATACACGCCGGGATTCTGCTTGATTAAGAAAGCCGCCCCGGGATGTGGAGCGGCTTTCTGTTGATAAAGCGAAAGTTGAGAAAATTATTCGTCGGCATTGGTCTCGGCGTAAGCCTTGAGCAGTTTTTCCTGTACATCGCCCGGTACGAGTTCGTAAGCGGAGAATTTCATCGTGAACGATGAACGACCGCCTGTAATCGAACTTAGCGCGGTGGAGTAGGATGACATTTCCTTCAACGGCACACGAGCCTGGATTTTTTCAAATCCGTTTTCGCTCGACATGCCCATGATAATTGCGCGGCGTCCCTGAAGGTCGCTCATCACGTCGCCCATCACGTCGGCAGGTACCATCACCTCCACGTCATATACCGGTTCGAGGATTTTCGGATTGGCGTTGCGGAATGCCTCGCTGAAGGCATTTCGTCCGGCGAGACGGAACGAGATTTCGTTTGAGTCAACCGGGTGCATCTTTCCGTCATAGATACATACTCTCACGTCACGGGCGTATGAGCCGGTGAGCGGTCCCTGTTCCATGCGGTCCATGAGACCCTTCACGATGGCAGGTATAAAGCGGGCATCAATTGCGCCGCCTACGATACAGTTGTGTACCACCAGCTTGCCGCCCCATTCGAGAGGTATCTCCTGTGTGTCGCGCACACTCATCTTGTATTCCTGATTGCCGAATTTGTAAGTGTCGGGCGCGGGCATGCCTTCGGTGTAAGGCTCGATGATAAGATGAACCTCGCCAAATTGTCCGGCTCCTCCCGACTGCTTCTTGTGGCGGTAGTCGGCACGTGCCGCCTTGGTTATTGTCTCGCGATAGGGTATTTTCGGCTCGTCAAACACGATGGGGAGTTTGTCGTTGTTTTCCACACGCCATTTGAGTGTGCGGAGGTGGAACTCACCCTGTCCCGAGAGGATGGTCTGCTTAAGCTCCTTTGATTGCTCGATTACCCATGTCGGGTCTTCCTCGTGCATACGGGTCAAGATTTCGCTGAGCTTTTCCGCGTCGCTCTCTGTCACGGGGCGAATGGCGCGCTGATACTTGGGCGCAGGATATTTTATAAAGTCAAACTTGTATTCGCAGCCTTTCTCGTCGAGGGTGTTGCCTGTGCGCGCATCTTTAAGCTTGACGGTGGCACCGATGTCGCCTGCGCAGAGCTTGTCGACGGGAGTCTTGATTTGACCGCATACACAGAATATCTGTGCGATGCGCTCCTTTGAGTCGCGGTCTACGTTGTTGAGGTCGACACCCGGGGTGAGTGTACCGCTCATTACCTTGAAATAGCTTACCTCGCCGATATGCGGCTCGACGGTGGTCTTGAACATGAACAGTGAAAGCGGACCGTTGCTGTCGGGCTTCACCTCTTCACCTTCCGTGTCGACCGGAGCAGGCATATCTTCCACAAACGGCACTACATTGCCGAGGAATTCCATCATGCGGCGCACACCCATGTCCTTGAGCGCGCTGACGCAGAATACCGGGAATATCGAGCGATCGACAAGTCCCTTGCGGATACCTTCACGCATCTCGTCTTCGGTGAGATGTCCCTGGTCGAAGAATTTCTCCATGAGCGTCTCGTCGTTTTCGGCGGCTGCCTCTACGAGCTTCTGGTGAAGTTCCTGCGCGCGTTCCATCTCTTCGGCGGGAATCTCCTCTATCACGGGTACGCCGCCGTCGGGTCCCCAGGAGTATTTCTTCATGAGCAGCACGTCAATCATGGCGTTGAAGCCGGGACCTACATTCAGAGGATACTGGATGGGGGTGACTTTCGGCCCGAAGATTTCTGTCATCTGCTCGATTACATTTTCATAGTCGGCTTTTTCGCCGTCAAGCTGGTTGAGTGCGAAAATAACCGGCTTTTTTAATGAAGCGGTTGTGCGGAAGATGTTTTGAGTGCCTACCTCGACTCCGTATTGTGCGTCAATCAGTATCACTCCGGTGTCGGTCACGTTCAAGGCGGTGATGGCATTGCCCACGAAGTCGTCGCTACCCGGGCAGTCAATCACGTTGAGCTTCTTATTAAGAAATTCGGCATAAAAAATGGTAGAGAACACAGAGTAGCCATACTCCTTCTCCACCGGGAAATAGTCGCTGACAGTATTGCCGCCCTCGACATTGCCGCGACGTTTTATAACTCCACACTCGTAAAGCATCGCTTCAGCGAGTGTGGTTTTACCCGAGCCTTTGCTACCGAGCAAGGCTATGTTTTTGATTTCGTTAGTTTGATAAACCTTCATGTTATTAGAGAGTTTTTAGTGTTAAAAAAATGCGATTCGTTAGTTATTGATTAACGAATCGCAAATTATTAAATATTTCCGAAAAAACCTACAAAATGGAATATGTTACAAAACATATTCTGCCCGATGAACATTTTTTTCATTTGATTTCAATCTGCGAAGAGCCGGTGATAATCCTGCCGTCGTCGGTTATGCCCTCTATAAATATAGTATAGGAAGTGGCGGGATTGTCGGAGGTGAAAAATTCAAAGTCGGCTTTCCCGTCGTCGCCGAATCTTACGCACGGGTTCCAGTAGACCGTGCTTCTGAGGTCAGAGCCATCGGGGCGGTCGGTGACTTCATATTTCGGCGAGTAAAATTCTGCCGCCTTCTGATAGCCGAGCGGTTTCGCAATCGCTATGTGCGGGTTGTGTTCGCGTATCTTGGAGAACGTCTTGCCATCTTTGGTCTTTATGACTATAGTGCCACCGGGGGCGCGGTTACCAATGACCGATGCCGCACCGCCTCTCACGAATGATATGGAAGCGATGTCATCGTAGGAGCATACATTGTTAATCTCGTTTATGATGTTTACTTCGGGCAGATTGGTGGAGGGCGATGTGTAGAGATATCCTTTGGGGTCCCGGAGGGTGGACTGGCGGAACATTCTGGAGCGACCTTGTATCGCTCTTGTCCCAGCATCCAGTGTCTCCGGTGCGCCCATCCCGAGATTTACAGTCGCATCAAGAGGCACATTGTCGATAAATACGCCTACCGGTCGACCGCGGAAAGTGATGTTACCGCTTCCGCTTACAGAAATGCCGTTGAGCCGCATTATTGCATCCTCGACAGAATTGACTCCACGCAACGCGGGGTCGGAAGTGTTGACCTGCGACGAGATGATTCCGGCAAGCCATCGGTTTTCACTTTTCATCATTAATTCTGAGATGACAACTTCGGAGAGCAGTATGCTTTTAAGTTCCGGATTCATTTCGGCACGCTGTTTCAGCGCTGATGGCGGGATGTTGAATGTGCTGGTTTTATATGACGGCGGCAATACTCCGATGACCGGATAGGCAAGCGAGTCAATGACGATGTTGTCTTCAAAAGCACCGCTGTTATTGACAGCCTGAACGAAATAGGTAGTCCCGTCGGGGTATTCAAATCCGTCAAACTTGAATCTGCCCTCCCCGTCGGTAGTGGTGATGTTGCCATAACCTGTGGTAGGTGATATCAATGCGAGAGATATGTCCGTAAGCGGTTTGTTTCTCCACTTACTGTTTACACTTCCCGTGATTGACATGCTTTTCTCTATCGGCTGAACAGGATAGGATATGTCGCCTTTCAGTATCGCCGGGATGTCGTAGCGGCTCCAGCCTTGGGTGAGCATGAGATTGTCGAGTGCCTCAGCTACGGAGGGAGAGGATGTCGAAAAGTAATATCCGGGATTTTCTATGTAACCTTTAATGTCGGATGATAGCAATAGTTGCGCTTTGACCGGATTGATGGAGTCTACGGCAGCCGTACCATTGTCAATGACGCTTACGGCAAAATTCCCGCCACGGGTTGTAGTGACATCGGTGGTTATGTCGACGAGCTTACGGTTGCCGTAAGTCTTGCTGTCGGGAGTGATGGTTGCATCGGCATAGTCATCGTTGTCGCAGAAAACGAGACGTTCGCTTACCGGATTTAGGTTGCTGTCAAGAAGCAGTATCTGCATTACTCCTGAAAGAGCATCGGTAGTGGCAAACCGGAACGACGAATTGCTGTCGGCATCCGATGCCCACAGTACTATTCCGCGCTGTTGAAGTACAATAGTGCCGTTTTCAAGGTTGTTGCCCGCTACATTTATTGTAATCGAGTCAGGGGCGGTGCGGCGCACTTGAAGCACCGTGGCGCGTTCATCAGGTGCCGGTAGTGCAAACCGTTTGCCGTCGGCGAGCACCGCCATATAGTTCTCACCGTTGCGGGGAGTGATATTCACTTTACCCATGCCGGCGTGTTGAGTCTTGAATGCTGCGATTTCTTTGCCGGATGAATCAACAATTTTTCCGGCGACATCAACACCTTTTCCGTCTTTCCCGATAGCCTTGAAGGCTACAACGCAGTTTTCGTCAGGTATCAGATACCCTCCCTCAGGATGGAAGGTAATGTCATAATCGTCATTACCGGCGGTCGGTAGGGTGATGAATGTGCTGTAGTTGTCGCAGGACACTTTCACAAGCCCGCTTTCGGCATCCTGTTGGTTTAATTTAACCTTGAAGGTGGCTTTGTCACCCGACTGACTGTATTGTTTACCTCCGGTTGTGGTGAGCAATATGCTTTCGTATGGGAGCGGCTTCCCGGTACTGGAGTCTACCGGTCGTAACTCCAGTTCGCGTTTCGCGGCATTCCAGTCGTAGTCTATCCGCTCCTTTACGGCAAATAGATTATTGATACCAAGCTTCTTTTTAGGAAAGTACCCGGCAGGCTGGTTTTGCATGAAATTCGTGTAAGCCGACAACTGGTATTCTCCATCGGCAATGTCGAGATCAAGCGGCAGATAGCCCGAATATATGCCATCCTTTTCCCTTACCATCACACGCTGCGCCACATCGCCGAAAGGGTCGCACAGTTCCACGTAAAGGTAGCGGCTCACCTTGACGGGCTGATGGGATGCCGCGTCAAGCACAAACCCGCGAAACCATATAGTGTCACCTCCGAGATAGTTTGCCTTGTCGGTCATCACGTAGGCTTTTTCCTGTGGAAACTCATATAACTGACGCTCGCCCGCCTCGATGATTTTCTGAGGGGTTAGCGTCTGAGACATCATGGAAGCGCATGATGCCGATACTACCATAAAAAACAGAACTCTTTTAAAAGCCATATTGTCAAAGTTTAAATTTATAATCAACTGAATGATGCGCCGCTTTACTTGATTTCAATCTGCGAAGAACCCGTGATAATCCTGCCGTCGTCGGTTATGCCCTCTATAAATATAGTATATGAGGTTGCGGGATTGTCGGAGGTGAAAAATTCAAAATCGGCTTTACCGTCGTCGCCGAATCTTACACACGGGTTCCAGTAGACGGTGCTTCTGAGGTCAGTGCCGTCGGGGCGGTCGGTGACTTCATATTTCGGCGAGTAAAATTCTGCCGCCTTCTGATAGCCGAGCGGTTTCGCAATCGCTATGTGCGGGTTGTGCTCGTTTATTGCATCCAGGCCGTTGCCATCCCTCGTTCGTATCATCAATGCCCCGTTGCTTGCCGCAGGACCTAACGCCACAGCTTCGCCTGAATTAAGAAATGATATGCTTGCAATAGAAGAGTAGGGACACATCAATTCTATTTCATCCAACATACTCGATGTCGCATTCATTGTTACCGGAAAATCCCAACTGTTAGCCGACGAGGCATTCATTCCCGGGATAGTCCCGCTTTTGGTATGCTTCCTTAATTTTGGCGCAGGCGCGTTCGGGATTATGCTTCCTGTCGTTGAATTTCCTTGCGACAAAATCTGGAATCCGTCGATAAATACGCCGATAATGCCGCCTCGGTGTGTTATGTTGCCATTATTGTCGATGCGTATTCCATGAATATTCCGGAGGGCGTCTTCGAGGGTGGAGACAATTACATTTTCCGGGTCATCGGGATAAAACCGGCTTCTTGCCACGGCTTCATACCATACGCTGTAGCGTTTAAGCCTGTTTTCGGTGACGATGACTTCGGAGAGCAGAATACTCTTGAGCATCGGGTTAAGTTCGGCGCGCATACGGTTATCCATCAGATGCTCCGCTCCTTCAGGCTGCGGCTCCGATGTCAGATACGGAATATCGGGGAACGAAGGCGGGTCAAGCACGATGTTGTCCTCAAATCCTCCTTTTGCGTTTACTGCCTGAATATAATACACGGCACTGTCGGGATATTCGAAATTGAGAAATTCAAATCGCCCGTCTTTATCCGTTGTCGTAAGATTGCCATACCCTGTCGTCGGTGAAATCATGGCGAGGGAGATGCCTTTCAGCGGTTTCCCGCGCCAACGGCTTTTCACCGTTCCGGATATAGCCATGCTTTTTTCTATAGGAAATTCCGGTGTCAGTTTATGCCCTTTCAATACGGCTGGTACATCGTAACGCCGCCATCCCTGCGTTAGCATGAGATTGTCGAGTGCCTTTGCGCGGAATGCACTGTCGGCGGCTGAAAAATAGAATCCCGGATTTTCAATATGACCCTTCAGGTCAGATGACAGCAGCAACTGCGTCTTTATCGAGTGCATGGTGTCGATAATGGCTGAATGGCGGTCCGTGACGCTGACTGCAAAATTACCTTTTTTCAATTTGAGGGTGTCAATCTGTGCCTTTGCCCATACAATCTTGCGGTTGCCGTAGCTTTCACGGTCAGTGGATATAGTTGCGCGTGCCACTCTTTCATTGTCGATAAATACGAGCCTCTCGCTCCACCGGTTCATATCTTTGTCAAGAAGGAGTATCTGCATTATTCCCGACAGGGCGCCGGAGGGGGCAAACTTGAAAGAGTAGCTGTCTTTAATCGGTTCCGACCATAAAACAATGCCGCGCTGCTGAATCACTACCTGTCCGTTTTGAGGCACTTCTCCAAGAAGGTCGATAAACAGAGTGTCGTTGCTCATGCGCTCGACATGGATGGAAGCTGCCGTCTCGTTGGGCAGCGGAAGTATAAACCGTCTGCCGTCATTGTTGACAGCCGTGTAGACCTGCCCCTTCTCGGGAGTAAACGATGTCGAGCCCATGCCGGCATGAAATGTATGGAAATCGGCGACCTTGTTGTCGAGCGAGTCTATAATCACCCCTGCTGCCTCTTTCCCGTAACCGTCCTTTCCGATTGCCTTGAATGCCACGCGACATTCATTGCCCGGAATCAGATAACCGCCTTCCGGATGAAAAGTGATGTCATAGTTTTCACCCTCGTTATCGTCAAGCTTTATAAATTGATTGTAGCCGTCAAACGATATCTTTATGTACCCGTGGGTAAGGTCCTTCGGGTCAATTTTCACTGTGATGTCACCTGATTTACCCTGCGGTGTAAACACCTTGCCTCCATCGGTGAGAAGCGTAAACTTTTCATGTTTTACCGGTTGTCGCGATGAGCGGTCGATTAGATTCAGGGTGAGTTTTCTCGTGTTGTTATCCCAGTTAAGGCGAATCTCGTTTTTTAACGCCATCAGATTATTGATGTGAAGCGATTTCTTCGGGAAATAATCGTTGCGCTGGCTCCGCATGAAATTCGTATAAGCCGACAACTGGTATTCTCCGTCGGCAATGTCGAGGTCGAGCGGCAGATAGCCCGAATATATGCCATCCTTTTCCCTTACCATCACGCGCTGCGCCACGTCGCCGAAGGGGTCGCACAACTCCACATAGAGGTAGCGGCTCACCTTGACGGGCTGATGGGATGCCGCGTCAAGCACAAACCCGCGAAACCATATCGTGTCGCCTCCGATATAGTTTGCCTTGTCGGTCATCACGTATGCCTTCTCCTGTGGAAACTCATAGCAATATTCCTCAGTCATCTTTATCACCTTCTTCGGCGACATGCCAAGAAGCATCATGCTGCATAAAGCCACGGGGATTGCTTTACATAGATGTCGGGCAAGAGATGTAGACATGGTCGCACAAAGTTTAGATTATAACTATGTGCAAATATAAGTTTAAATTTGTAAGATGTCAAGCTAAAAATATAAAAAAACATAATTTACGGCAGCATCACGCTTCGGAGAGCCAGCGGCGCACACGCGGGGCGAGAAAGCTGACTGCAATCACGGTGCTTACGATGCCGAGACAAAGCATATTGATTACGTCGCCTCCGGTGAGCACTCCGGCGCGGTGTATGTCGGCGATGGCATACCACCATCCGGCAATTACGGTTATGATTGCTATTATATAAGTGATGTATTCAATGCGCGAGTATGCCGGAGAGTCTTTAGCCGGGAGGCGGTTCATGACCTTGCGCACAAACCATGGATTGCGCGGTGCCTGCGGGAGGCGGTCATGAAGGAGTGCTCTCAATTTATCGTCGGAGAGCGGGGCGGCGGGTTTATTCTGATTCATTGTCAATGATTGTTTTGGAGGTTTAAAACATTGTCGCCATCTTAGCTTTGGCACGTGAGAGATGTGACTTCACGGTGCCCTGCGGCATTTGCATGATGGCTGAGATTTCTTTTATCGGGCGGTCGTCAAGATAGAAGAGGAGCACGGCAGTGCGCTCCGGCTCGGAAAGTATCTTGAGGCACTGCTGCACGTCGATCGACGCGTCGCGGGCGTCGTAGGGCGACACCGTGTCGGCGACATTCCCGTAGCCGCGTTCATCCTCGCCGGTCTCCCGCCGCCGTCGCATGTACATGTAAAACTCATTGTATGCGATGCGGTAGAGCCATGTGCGGAAGCGGGCGATGCCTTGATAGGAGCGCAGTGAAAGGTAGACCTTTATGAATGTCTCCTGGGCAAGGTCGTCGGTAAGGGAGGCGTCGCCAAGCGTAAGGTTTAGCAGAAACCGCCGCAGTCCGTCATTATACTCCTCCACCAGTTGCCCGAACGCTTGCCGGTCATCGCCGGCGACACATCGGGCAATCAGGCGTAGTTCTTCCCATTTATTCAGCATTATCGCAAGAGTCGGATAGGGTAGTTATGGAGGTCGGGTTATTATCGTTGTCGCGATTGTTGCTGTTGCGTGTGGCAATGATGTAGGTGGCAAGCTTGCCCAGTCCTATGATAAACGGTATAAGGGCGAGCATCGCCAGTTGGGTCTTATGGATTATCATGAAGAAGGCGAAAAATCCCGTGCTCCATGCGAGGTAGTTTACCGACGGCTGAAGGCGCGGCTTGCGGTCGGGGATATTGTAAAACCTGTCGGGGAGTGTATATCCTGCCGATGCTGCCGCCATTATAACCCGGTTACGGTCGCGCTTGCTTTTATAAATGAAATAGCACACTATGAACACCAGGAACAGCGGGGCGCTGAACATAAGGAAGGTGGCAGTTATTGCCACGATGCTTACCCACCATTCATCGGGAAGTTCGCTGTCATTGTTTGCCGAGACGTTGATGTAGAGATTGCCTCTGCCGTCGGCGGTGATACCCGAACTGCTTACCGATATGTCGTCGGAGTCGCCGGCATCGTTCACGGTGGTAATCACGATATTGCTGAATGTGGAGTCATTTAGCGATTTAAGGTTTTCCGAGATACACTCCGATATCTCGCGTGCCATCTTCTCATTATCGTCCATGCCGTTGCCGCATGACGAGAAAGTGAGAAGCATTATCGACAAAAGAGTTAAAGCAAAATTTTTCATATCAATAAACTATTAATTTTTAGCGTTGTTTGTCAATTAGATGCAACAGTTGGCAAAAAGGTTGCACGAGGGATAATATATTTTTACAAAAATAGTAACTTTGTATCGAAAATATACGGTATTATTTATGAGGGTATTAACGAAACTGCAGCTACTCAGCACATTATTGTTGTTGGCTTGTGTGCCGGAAGCTGTTGCTATTGAGGGACTTTACTACAAGGTTGAGGCGCAAGGAAGTGTCAGCACCGGTGAAAACACGCCGTTCTGGCTTGTCAATAACCGCGAGGGACTTGCCTCTGTCGAGAAAAATAACGGCTATCTACGTGCCGGGCTGTTTCGTGAGATAGAGCCGGAGAAACGCTTCTCCTGGGGTGCCGGTGTGGATCTTGTGGGAGCATATAATTTCAGTTCGTCGTTTATTATACAGCAGCTTTATGCCGAGATAAAATATCGTTGTCTCGGACTGATGGTGGGGAGCAAGGAAAATCTCAATTATGAGGTTAACAACCGTCAGCTCGGGAGCGGAAACCTGCTTTATTCGGGCAATGCGCGCCCGGTGCCGCAGATACGCGCCGGCATACCGGAGTACACGTTTGTGCCCTGGACCGGCAAATGGCTCTCTGTGAAAGGCTACATAGCTTACGGCATGTTTACCGACGACCGCTGGCAGAAATCGTTTGCGCGCTATGGTACAAAGCGTACCGAGCATGTCCTTTATCATTCCAAGGCTCTGTTTTTAAAAGTAGGCAATCCGGAAAAGTTTCCGGCGTGGTTTGAAGGCGGACTGGAGATGGCGGCGCAATTTGGCGGCAAGTCGATTACCGGAGAGAAAGTAATCAATATGCCAAACGGGGCGAAGGATATAATAAAGGTGTTTTTCCCGTCGGCGGGAGGAAAAGATACGCCGATAGGTGAGCAGACCAACATATATGGTAATCATGTGGGAAGCTGGAATGCCAAAATCGGCTGGGACATTACTCCGGAATGGGGAGTGGGAGTGTATTACAACCATTATTTCGAGGATCATTCTCAAATGATGTTTGACTATGAATGGCGCGACGGGCTGTGGGGTGTCGAGGTGAATTTCCCGCAAAATCCCGTTGTGACTCAGCTGGTGTACGAGTTTCTTTATACAAAGGACCAGAGCAGTTCCGTGTACTGGGATCATGACTCGAAAATTCCGGAGCAGGTGAGCGGCCGTGACAATTATTATAATCATGGCATATATACCGGATGGCAGCATTGGGGCATGGGAATCGGCAATCCGCTCCTTATCTCGCCGATATATAACCGTGACGGGGTCATCGCGTTTGAATCCAACCGTGTCATCGCCCACCATGTCGGTTTCATGGGGCAGCCTCTTCCCGAACTCGGTTATCGTGTATTGCTGACCTATTCTCGTAACTGGGGTACTTATGATTCTCCCTATCCCGAGGTGAAAAACAATTATAACGGGCTTCTCGAAGTGACTTACAATCCGCGATGGTTTACCGGCGGTGCCGGCATACTCTCCATCGGTGCCGATGGCGGAGGCTTGCTCGGAAAAAGTCTTGGAGTTATGTTGACAATTAGAAAAACCGGATGGCTATGAAACTGACCTGTAAGATATTTATTCTCGTTGTGGCTTCCCTGCTTGCTGTCGGGGCTACATCATGCCGCAAACGCTCTATCAACGGTGACCTTGACGGTATGTGGCAGGTCATGAGTATCGAATATAACGACGGGACAGTCGAAACCCCGGAAGCCACATATTACTGCCTTTTCCTCCACACATTCAATCTGCAGCGTAAAGGAGCGAGAATTGCCGGTAACATGATTTATGACGATGATATGCTCAAACTTGAAGCTCCCTACGCCAAGGCTGAAGATCTTAAGCCGTGGGGAATGGATAATACCGTCACTACGTTCAGGATACTGTATCTCACGGGTAGCAAGATGACGCTGGAGTCGGATTACGCACATATTGAATTTAGAAAATTCTGATACTTTCAACAATTAGTCCTGTTATATCTTTTTTTAAATCCCGATTTGCATTAACTTTGCATGAAATATTCAACTTTCGCTTGCAAAAGTTGATGGTTAAAAGGTTAACCGGTTAACGGATTAGAAGGTTAAAAGGTAAATGGAATTACCCGTAAAGGATTATCCTAAACCTTAAACCCTAAACTTTATTAATCATCAAGTGAGCTTGCGAAACTTAAATAATAGATTATAACTGGAAATGAAAGTATTGAAATTTGGCGGCACGTCGGTTGGCACGGTCGAGAGCCTTCGTAATGTGAAGGCTATCGTCGAGAGCCAGACTGAGCCGGTCATTGTCGTGGTGTCGGCGCTTGGCGGCATCACCGACCAGCTTATCAACACGGCGCGGCTCGCAGCACAGGGCGACATAGCTTATCTTGAAAGCTATGCCCGTATCGTCGATCGCCATCATAAAGTGATTGATGGTATCGTGCCTGAACAGAGCCGGCTCGATGTACAGTCGATTGTAAGCCCTTTGCTTGAAGAGCTAGGCAATATATATCGCGGTGTCAACCTTATCAAGGACCTCAGTGACCGCACCCTCGACATAATAGTGAGCTACGGCGAGCGTCTGTCATCGGTGATAATCTCTCGCATAATAGACGGTGCCATACATCTTGACAGCCGTAATTTCATAAAGACTGAGAAGCAATGGAACAAGCATGTGCTTGACAATGAATCCACTCAGAGGCGTGTCCACGAGGTGTTTGACGACTTGAAATTCAAGGTCGCGCTCGTGCCGGGCTTTATCGCGAGTGACCGTGACGGCAATGTCACGAATCTCGGTCGTGGCGGCTCCGACTATACTGCCGCTATCCTTGCCGCCGCGCTCGATGCTGCAGTGCTGGAGATATGGACCGATGTCGACGGCTTCATGACCGCCGACCCGAGGGTAATCAACGGCGCCCTTGTCATCGACCACCTGTCGTTTACCGAGGCGATGGAACTTTGCAATTTCGGTGCGAAGGTGATTTATCCGCCTACGATTTACCCCGTATTCCACAAAAACATACCTATCTGGATTAAAAACACATTTAATCCGGAAGCTCCCGGCACCTGCATCAGCGAGCAGCATCCGTCGCCCGAAGGAAAGGCGATCAAGGGTATTTCGTCAATCAACGATACCTGTCTTATTACCGTTCAGGGACTTGGTATGGTGGGTGTAATCGGTATCAACTCACGTATCTTCAACACTCTTGCCAAAAACGGCATATCGGTGTTCCTTGTCAGCCAGGCTGCGAGTGAGAACAATACTTCCTTTGCCGTGCGCAATGCCGATGCCGACCATGCGATTGAGGTGCTACGAGAGCAGTTTGCCCCGGAACTCCAGGCGGGCTCGCTGAGCGATATCATCGCCGAGCCTAATCTCGCCACCGTGGCCATTGTGGGTGAGAACATGAAGCATACCACCGGTATCGCCGGCAAGCTTTTCAATACTCTCGGTCGAAACGGTATAAGCGTCATCGCGTGTGCGCAGGGTGCTTCCGAGACTAACATTTCGTTTGTAATCGAGCATAACAATCTGCGCAAGGCGCTGAATGTTATACATGACAGTTTTTTCTTGTCTGACACTCAGGTCTTAAACCTGTTTGTTGTCGGAATAGGAAACGTAGGCGGCAAGCTTTTGTCGCAGATTCATGCCCAGCAGGAAAATCTTCTTGAAAACAAGGCGCTGAGGCTTCGTCTCGTTGGTATTGCCAACTCGCGCAAATGCGTGTTTGACCGCGACGGAATAGACACTGAGAATTATAATGAGCGTCTGGAGGCATCCGACATTGTTGCTACTCCCGAAAATATACGCAACGGGGTTATCGGGATGAACATATTCAATTCCGTGTTTGTCGATTGCACTTCGAGTCCGGATATTGCCGCGCTTTATGCCGACCTTCTCGACCATAATATTAATGTCGTGGCGGCTAACAAGATTGCCGCCTCAGGCAAATACGAGGATTACGCGAGGTTAAAGCATATCACCCGTAAGAAAGATGTCAAGTTTCTCTTTGAGACAAATGTCGGTGCGGGGTTGCCTATCATAAATACAATAAATAATCTTATCAACTCCGGCGACCGCATACTGAAGATTGAGGCTGTGGTGAGCGGTACGCTCAACTATATATTTAATGTGTTGAGCCGTGACGTGCCGATGAGCCGTGCCATAAAGATGTCGCAGGAGGCAGGCTATAGCGAACCCGACCCGCGTACCGACCTTAGCGGAAAGGATGTCATACGCAAACTTGTCATTCTTGCCCGTGAGGCGGGATATAAGGTCGAGCAGGAAGATGTGAAAGCGTCGCTCTTTATACCCGACAAATATTTCAGCGGGTCACTTGACGATTTTTATCGTGACATAACCGGACTTGACGGCGATTTTGAGCGTCAGCGGGCTGAGGCTGAGAAAGCGGGTGAGCATTTCCGGTTTGTGGCGCGTCTTGACAATGGCGTCACGAGTGTCGGGCTGCAGAAGGTCGACTCTGTACATCCTTTCTATCATCTTGAAGGAAGCAACAACGTGATATTGATTACCACGGAGCGATACAATGAATACCCTATGGTTATCAAGGGGTATGGCGCGGGTGCCGAGGTGACTGCTGCCGGAGTGTTCTCCGATATTATAGGTATCGCCAATATCCGTTGACGGCGTGTTTTTTTGAATTAAAGTTGAATATCTATGAAATATGTGATAGTATTAGGCGACGGAATGGCTGACGAGCCTGTTGACGAGCTTGGCGGCGTGACTCCGCTTGAGGCTGCCGACACTCCTGTCATGGACCGTCTGGCGCGTGAAGGGCGCACAGGGCGTTTCACCACCGTTCCGCAAGGTTTTCATCCCGGAAGCGAGGTCGCCAACATGACCGTGCTCGGATATGACGTTACAAAGGCGTTTGAGGGCAGGGGAGTGCTGGAGGCGGCGAGCATGGGGGTGGATGTCCCTGACGGTGTGATGGCTATGAGGTGTAATCTTATTACCGTCGCCGATGGAAAGATAAAGAATCATTCGGGCGGACACATATCCTCCGAAGAGGCTGCCGCGCTTATCGCGACCCTTCAGAAGGAGCTGGGAAATGATATCGTCGAGTTTCATCCCGGAGTGTCTTACCGTCATCTGCTTATGATAAAGGGTGGCGACAAGCACATAGCATGTACGCCGCCTCATGATGTGCCGGGTACGCCCTTTGCCGATGTGATGGTGAAGGCGGAATTACCGGAGGCTGAGGCTACCGCATCGCTTGTGAATGACCTTATCCTCCGCTCGCAGGAGATACTTGCGTCTCATCCTGTCAACCTGAAGCGTATAGCCGAGGGGAAAGACCCGGCAAACAGTATCTGGCCCTGGTCGCCGGGTTATCGCCCGTCGATGGAGCCTCTGTCGGAGCGGTTTCCGATAAAGGATGGCGTGGTGATTTCGGCTGTCGACCTTATATTCGGTATCGGGGTGTATGCCGGATTGCGCCCTGTGACGGTGGAAGGTGCCACCGGTTTGTATGACACTAATTACGAGGGAAAGGCGCAGGCGGCTATCGACGCGTTGCGTGACGGTGCCGATTTTGTGTTTCTACATGTAGAGGCAAGCGATGAGGCGGGACATGAAGGCGATGTCAAGTTGAAAAAGCGCACAATCGAGTATCTTGACAGCCGCTTACTCGCGCCGATTGTCCGCTATTCCGACTCGCTTGACGAGCCGTTGGCAATCGCCGTGTTGCCCGACCATCCTACGCCCTGTCATCTGCGTACACATACTTCCGACCCTGTGCCGTTCCTTATATATAAGCCGGGGGTTACTCCCGACGGTGTAACCGTTTTCTCGGAAAAAAGCGTGGCACACGGTGCATACGGCACAGTTGCCGGCGATGAATTTATGAACCTGTTAATGAAATGATACGATGAGATATTATAGCACTAACCGTAAATCGGAATCTACTACTCTTGGTGATGCTGTCGTGCGCGGACTCGCGCCTGACCGCGGTTTGTATATGCCTGAACGTATAGCCACTATCCCAAAGGCTTTTTTTAATCACATAGGGGAAATGTCGCTTACCGACATCGCTTATGTGGTTGCCAATACGCTTTTCGGCGAGGATATTGACTCGGAGACATTGAAAACCATCGTCAATGATACTCTTAATTTCGATATCCCGCTGGTTAAGGTTGATGACCACCGTTATTCGCTCGAATTGTTTCATGGTCCCACGCTTGCCTTCAAGGATGTCGGCGCACGATTCATGGCGCGTCTTCTCGGACATTTCAATTCGGCAGCCGGCAGGGGCGACGTGAATGTGCTCGTGGCTACTTCCGGTGATACCGGAAGTGCGGTCGCTAACGGATTCCTTAATGTCCCGGGGGTGAAGGTGTTCGTGCTTTATCCCAAAGACAAGGTGAGCAAGATACAGGAAGCGCAGTTTACTACCCTCGGTGCCAATATCACCGCCATTGAGGTCGACGGGACATTTGATGATTGTCAGGCTCTCGTGAAGTCGGCTTTCATGGACAAGGACCTGAATGAGAAAATGAAACTTACTTCGGCAAATTCCATAAATGTTGCGCGCTTCATTCCTCAGATGTTCTACTATTTCCATGCTTACGCGCAGCTTTTGCGTATGGGAGAGAAGGTGGATAATGTGGTTGTGGCTGTGCCAAGCGGCAATTTCGGTAATATTTGTGCCGGGCTTATCGGCAAGCGCATGGGATTGCCGATAAAGCGGTTTATCGCGGCAAATAACCGTAATAATGTGTTTTACGAATATCTCATCACAGGGGAGTATCATCCGCGCAAGTCGGTTGCCACGATAGCTAACGCGATGGATGTGGGCGACCCCTCCAATTTTGCCCGTATCCTTGACCTTTACGGCAACTCCCATGATGCGATATGCGCCGAGATAAGCGGTTGCACCTATGATGATGATCAGATTAAGGCTACCCTTAAGGATACATACGACCGTACCGGCTATCTGCTAGACCCTCATGGGGCGGTGGCGTATCGTGCGCTTGCGGAGTACCTGAAGCCGGGTGAGACCGGCATCTTCCTTGAGACGGCGCATCCCGCCAAGTTTAAGGATACTGTTGAGGCTATAATAGGAAAAGAAGTGGAGGTGCCTCACAGGCTTGCCGCTTTCATGAAGGGAAAGAAGGAGACTGTGAAGATGAACGCGCAGTTCCCGGCATTCAAGAAATATCTGATGTCGCTCTGACGCTTTTGGCACGGCTTTTGCTATTGTGGGATGTAGATAATATCATTTATTCCGATGACTAATTCAGACAACGATAATCCGCGTATAATATCTTTAGGACAAATTGAAATAAACCCCGACACGTTTAATGCCCGGCCTGATACGGAGGCTTTACCTCTGTTGCCGACACGTAATCTCGTGCTTTTTCCTACTGTTGCGACCCCTTTGTCGCTTGTCAGGGAACAGTCGCTGCAGGTGGCGCGGGAGGCTTTTGAAAAAGGTGAGCCTCTCGGGGTGGTATGCCAGCTCGACCCGGAGAATGAAAATCCCCGGATTGACAATCTCCAGCAGTTTGGTGTTGTTGCCGACGTGCTGAAGATTTTCGATCTTCCCGACGGGCAGCATACGGCTCTCATACGTGCCCGTGACAAGTTTCATATTTTGGGCGAGTCGGAAGCAGCTTCTTCCGCCAATATCCTTATGGCGCGTGTGGAGCTGATAAAAGAGCAGAAGCCGCGTAGCAACGACAAGACATTTGCGGCTATCGTGAAGGCGGTCAAGGAAACGACCCTCAAGTTGCTCGAAAATATCGATGGCGCGCAGGATTTTGCCCACAATGTGCAGAATTATCCCGAGCCGGTGGGAATGATTAATCTTGTGTGTAGCCAGGCTCCGATTTCATCGGAGAAGAAAGGTGCGTTGTTGATGGAAAACTCTGTAAAGGAACGCGCGCGTATGCTCCTTCTCGAACTTACCGAGTTTGAGCGTATGCAGCAGGTGACACAGAAAATCCAGTCGATAGCCCGCGAGAATTTTGAGCAGAATCAACGCCAGGCTTTCCTTCATCAGCAGATGGAGGCGATACGTCAGGAACTTTACGGCGACTCCGATGACGACCGCGAGGCTCTGCGTAAGCGCTCTGAGGAGGTGGCGTTCAGCGAGGCGGCTAAAAAGGTGTTTGACAAGGAGCTTGACAAACTTGGCAGGCTGAATCCGCAAAGCCCCGATTATGCCGTGCAATATAGCTATCTGGAGGCTCTTCTTGACCTTCCGTGGCTGAAATATTCCGAACTTAACACCGACCTTGAACTGGCAAGAAAGACTCTTGACGTGGATCACTACGGACTTTCAAAGGTAAAGGAACGTATATTGGAGCAGATTGCGGTGCTTATGAACAATCCCGGCGGTAAGGCTCCGATCCTCTGTCTTGTCGGTCCTCCGGGAGTGGGGAAGACATCGCTTGGAAAGTCGATTGCAGCCGCTCTCGGTCGTTCTTACCAGAGGGTGTCGCTTGGCGGTCTGCATGACGAGGCTGAGATACGCGGTCACCGACGCACGTATATCGGTGCGATGCCCGGTCGTATAATCGATGCCATAAAGCGCGCGGGCGATTCCAATCCGGTGTTGCTTCTTGATGAGGTTGACAAGATAGGCAGCGATTTCAAGGGTGATCCTTCGGCGGCGTTGCTGGAGGTGCTCGACCCGGAGCAGAACTGTCGTTTCCATGACAACTATATAGATGTGGACTACGACCTGTCAAAGGTGCTTTTCATTGCCACTGCAAATACGCTGTCGACTCTGTCACAGCCCCTTCTTGACCGTATGGAGATAATAAATCTCGCCGGATACCTTCTTGAAGAGAAGGTCGAGATTGCCGTGCGTCATATTCTTCCGACCTTGCGAAAGGAAAATAATCTGAAACCGAAGGATGTCAACGTCACTCCGGAAGCGATAGCAGAGATTGTCGAGAAATATACTTCGGAGAGCGGAGTGCGTCAGCTTGAAAAGGAACTCTCCACTATCGTGCGCAAAGTGATTCTGGCAAAAATGCTCGGCAAGAAGGTTCCCGCTAAGATTTGCCCGAAGCATCTGAAGGAATTTCTCGGGGTTGAGCGATTCAGCAAGGACCGTTATGAGGGCAATGAGTTTGCCGGTGTTGTCACGGGGCTTGCGTGGACTGCCGTCGGCGGCGAGATTCTTTTCATCGAGTCATCGCTCTCAAAGATAAAGGGCGACAAGCTTACGCTTACCGGTAATCTCGGTAATGTAATGAAAGAGTCGGCGGCGATTGCATTTCAGTATGTCAAGAGCCATGCTGCGGAATTAGGTATTCCGGAAGAGGTGTTCGAGAAATATCAGCTCCATCTTCATGTGCCGGAAGGTGCCATTCCTAAAGATGGGCCGTCGGCGGGTATCACCATGGCTACATCCATAGCCTCGGCATTCACTCAGCGCAGGATACGCCCGCGCCTCGCCATGACCGGTGAGATTACACTGCGCGGAAAGGTGCTGCCGGTTGGTGGAATAAAGGAAAAGATTCTGGCGGCAAAACGTGCCGGCATCACCGACATCATCCTTTCCGCCGAAAACAAGAAGGATATCGCCGACATTGATTCCATCTATGTAGCAGGACTTACATTCCACTACGTCAACACAGTGCTTGAAGTAATGGATATTGCCCTCCTCCCCGAAAAAGTCGCCAACCCCCTCACCCTCTTAGAGTATAACGCGTAGCTGTAGGGGCTGCCTCCCTCGCAGCCCGCGCTGCGAGGGGTGGATTTAGGCTTGCTTCCAGGCAATGTCACTAACTTTGGTGCCGGAGCCATAAATCCCCGAAAGGGGGATTCATCTTGTTATCCGCGGGTAATGCCGAAGGCATACCCGTGGTTCAAGCGCATCTCCTGTCGACTCAACCCCGGGAAGTGGGTTGCATAGCCGCTTGATTAGCACATATTTATGCAACCCGTTGCAGGGTTGCGTTGTTGTGGAGGCATCGCTCTCCACGGGCGCACCTCCGGCGCAGCCCGCATTACACCATGATAAAAACAATATAAAATTTCCCGTCAGGGATAATCTGTAAGTAGCCGTGGGTTGAGCGCCGCGAAACCCACGGACAGCGAGCAAAGGATAAATGTTTCCGCCAGGAATCATCCCGGATACAGTTGACGCCACTCCACCCATATCCCTGCAATGATTTGCCAATCACCGCATAGCAGTAGGGGCGAGTGGAAGCTCGCCCGTCACGTTAAGACCGGTAACTCAATGGCATCATGATTTCTTACGATACCGGGTTCATGGAAAAGCATGTTTATACCTGATATTTGCATCTTGTGCACTATATCAGGCATATTTGCATTTATTAACATGGGGGGGGGTAAAAGTATCCTTTTTGATATAAATTTGCAATTAGATGTTACGATTGATAAGCGATCGCTATTCTCACAGAATGAATTTTATCGGTCTTCCGGTATGCAATGGAAATCAAAATGACGATGTTTATCATAGTAGCCTAAAAATTATATGTAGTTGACACTAATTGCAACAAAACATTTCAAAAATACTTAATCTACCAATTATGAACAAATTTTTACTCTTTTTCATGGCGGTGCTCGTCTGTGCTACCGCCAAGGCTTTAGATTTTACCGTTGACGGTGTGAATTATCAACTGATTTCGTCTGAAGAGCAGACCTGCAAGGTTGTCAGTGGAAATTACAGCGGCGCTGTGGTGATTCCCGCGACTGTGAATTACGGAGGTCGAGACTTGAAGGTAATCGAGATGGCTGATCAGACCCTCTGTAATACGTATGATGTGACAAGTGTAGTCCTCGGCTCAAATCTAAAGAAAATCGGAAAAAACTGTTTGGTTAACCTCAAGATAGAGACTCTTACAATCCCGGGGTCTGTTACAGAGATAGGCGACTATTCACTTTCTTTGTCAAAATTGAAAAAACTTGTAATAGAACCTTCTGGCGATGAGGATAATCCTACAGCGATTTCTATCGGGATTTTTGAGGAAACCGTGAACTATACTAAATATAAAAGACCTATAACGCAGAGACTTAAATCATTGGAATCTCTTGAATTGTATCGCGATTTATCATGCAACAAATCTGGACTGTTTCAGGAATTACCATTACAATCAGTCATTATAGGTGGAGATGCCGCTGTGAAAAGTGAGATGTTTTATGAATGTGTAAATTTGCACTCTCTTGAATTTACAGATGATGCAACATTTGGTCATTTCGGTCGTGGTATTGGGAGTGAGGCTTTTTATCATTGTCCTTTGGAAGGAGAAATTACATTTCCTGCTGCGATACAAGGCTTTGGAGATCGTTGTTTCTCAGGTAATCATTTTTCAGCGATTCATTTTGAAAACACCATAGGCTTTTCTATTGGAGAAGGGGCATTCTCAAGGAGTGAGAATATAACATCTCTTATTATTCCAGAAGCTGTAACCATGATTGGGAGAAATGCTTTCTCCAGTTGTAAGAATCTTAAAAATCTGCGAATTGAAACTAATGGTGAATTGAAAGAAGCTGCACTTTGCGGTAATGATTACGATGTAGTGACGTTCACGGCAAATTGCACACAGAATATGATAGCGGCTTCTTTAGCTGGGGAAATTAGTTCAGGCAACACTATTGTCGATTTTTCTCCCGCTAAAATTAAGGACCTGCATGTAAATGCTCCCGTTCCGCCGAAGCAATTTGTTGATTTCCATGGTAAGACATGGGGGTTCACTGAAGATCAATATGTATTGACCACCCTCTATGTTCCGGCAGGTTCGCTTGAAGCTTATAAGTCGGCAGAGGTATGGAAAAACTTCTGGAATATCAAGGCTGATCCCAGTGCAGGCATCGAAGATGTGGAGGCAGATGCTGAAGCTGAAGAAGGACCGGTAAAATGGTATAACCTGAACGGGCAGCTCATCGACAATCCAACTACCAAGGGCATATACATCAAGCACGTCAATAATAAATCAACCAAAGTAATCGTGCCCTGACATTGGCAACATTCAATTAGTCAAAAGAGGGTGTATCAATTTTGACGCATCCTCTTTTTATAAACTCGCCCGTGTCCTGCCATCATATAAAAAGACGTAAAGTCAAAAGGTGAGAAGGAATAGCCCAGGCTTTTCCCGTCAGGGATAATCTGTAAGTGGCCGTGGGTTGAGCGAAGCGATACCCACGGAAAGCGAGCAAAAGACAAATGTTTCCGCCAGGAATCATCCCGGATACAGTTGAAGCCACTCTACCCATATCCCTGCAAAGATGTGCCAATCACCGCGTAGCAGTAGGGGCTGCTGGAAGGCAGCCCGCCACATTTAGAAACCAAAATCGGCTGTGTCAGGATTGACGACACAGCCGATTTTATGTTAGTCGCTTCGTTATTCTGCCGGCTTCTCTTCGGCGGCTTCGGTTTCAGCTTCTTCCTTATCGGCGAATTCGGTGATGCCGGCGGCAAGAAGCAGGTTATACCAGTTGAACACTTTCTTGATGTCGTTGGTATATACGCGGTCTTCATCAAAGTCGGGAAGTATTTCCTTGAAATATTTGCGAAGCTCGTGGTCATCGCTGAATGACTTCATATCGACAGGTTTGGAGTCGTTTTTCTCTTTGATTGTTTCAAAAACCTTGGAAAGAGGCACATCTTCCTCAACCGTGTAGATAGCGATGTCACCGAGAGAGATTACCTTGTCATGTGCGTAGGCGGGGGTACGCTTGCCGGTGGCAAGTGCCTCTACGATAAGCATGTTTTTTCCTTGACTTACAAGCTTGAAAAGTCCGGGCTTTCCGGAAATTGCCAAAATTGTCTTTAACATTGTCGTTATTTATGTTTGAATTTATATTTCGCAATTACAAAATTACAATTTTTTGGAGATATATTGCTAACTTTGCTATCCCAAAATAGATTAAGAGTTACCTATAATGCTGAAGTTTCTTACTTGTCTTATACAACTGATTATTTCACCTGCAAAGGGATGGGAAGATATAGCCGCTGTGGGGGAGGAGCCGCGAAAAATTTGTTCCGATGGTTTCTATCCGTTGCTGGGGCTTACTGCTTGCTCTGTCTTTACCCGCCGCCTGTATGATTCCGATCTCGGTCTTGTGACCATGATTCAGGGGGCGATTATCACTTTTGTGGAGTATTTTGTCTCCTATTTCCTTGCGTCATTCCTATTCTCGATATTCCTCGGCAAAGTGATTGACGGTGAATTGAATGAAAAAAAATATCACACATTTGCCATATACAATATCTCGCTTCTCGCTCTTATCACGATAATAGAGAATTGTCTGCCTACCGAATTGTCGATAGTGCAGTTCCTGCCGGTGTTCACAATCGTGGTTATGTGGATGGGCAAGCGTTATCTCGCAGTGAAGGAGGAAAAAAGCTTTACTTTCATTTTTCTTGCTTCTGTAGCGATACTTGTCATGCCATATCTGCTGGGATTTTTGTTTAATATGGTGATACCAAATGCCAACTGATGATGAATAGTAAAGATATTAACATAAAGAACCGCCGCGCAAATTTTGACTACGCGATTTCCGACACATTTACTGCAGGACTTGTGCTTACCGGCACTGAAATAAAGTCGATACGCCTGGGTAAGGCAAGCCTTGTCGATACATTCTGTTATGTCAACAACGGAGAGGTCTGGATAAAAAACATGTATATAGCCGAATATTTTTACGGCACTTACAATAACCACGCCGAACGCCGTGACCGCAAGCTATTGCTTAACAAAAAGGAGATTGCAAAACTGGAAAAAAACGGCAAGGAAGCAGGTTTCACGATTGTGCCGATGCGACTTTTCATCAATGACCGCGGACTTGCCAAACTCGTCATCGGTATAGGTCGCGGTAAGAAGGAGTACGACAAGCGTCAGTCGATAAAAGAGCGTGAGGACAAACGCAACATGGCGCGCCTCTTCGAAAAATAGTGCGTCTGCCGGGAGTGCAATGTCATGTAGTTAAGTATTTTGCCCTGAAAGGGCAAGATGGTGTTAGCCGCGGGCAGCGCCGAAGGTGCGCCCGTGGTAGATATACACTATTAACCCGATGCTACCCCGGAGCGGGTTGCATAGCAATCTGCAAATGATGTAATAATACAAGCAATTCAGCGTCTGGCTGCCGCCGAGAGTATGAGCATCACTTTCCTGCCGTCATGTAGCGTGGTGGCTATCAGGCGGTGGCTGTCTCCATCCTTTACTTTCAGCTTTTTTCGCAGCCAGTCGGCTGTATAGTCGAAATTGCGTACCGCGACATTGATTCTCGGATATTCGCGCGCGAGCCTCTTTAGTTCGCCCGAGGAGAACTCTGCCACACGGTCAATATGCCATATCTCTCCTGGAAAATCATTAACCGGCGTCTCCGAGCAGTAGAGATGCGTATTAGGGTGAAGCTTCGCTATGCCGAATCGCTCTGACAGCAGTTTGTAAGGCGCCGCTTTCATCAGCGTTGCGCCGGGTTCATAAAGATACCATCCGTCGCGTGGCGAATCATAGTATGCGACTGCCTTTTCTTCCTCTGACGGCGTGAACGTGAAGCGGTAGCGCGGTGTCCACACATGGATTGTCGGCTCTGTCGCTGTCTTGTCAAACATGATATCGGCTACCAGCTCTTTGCATTCGGTGGCTGACCCTACGACATAGAGGTCGGTCGTCTGTGGGAGTTCGCGCAATATCTGTGTTATGTCAAGCATAGGGGATGCTTTGACAATAAGTCGATGCGACCTCGCTGCGATTGCCGGAAGAAGTGCTGTTACGTCGGGCGAACAGTCGGCAAGGCGGTAGACACGTTCGCCTGTCGCGCTTCGACGCGCCGGGTCAATAAACATCGTGTCATACGTCGTGTCGCTCAGTGCAAGGAAGTTTTTACAGTCATCATTCACGACAGAGATATTATCCAGTCCGAGTACACGCGCGTTATGCCGAAGCGCTTCGGCTATCACCGGCTCTTGCTCCACCGCTGTGACTGAAGCGGCTTTGCGGGCGATATGAAATGCATCGATGCCGAGTCCGGCGGTAAGATCCACGACCGTGGCACCGTCATTTACAAGCGATGCGTGAAAAGCGGCGAGGGTGTCGCTTGTGCATTGCTCTTCCGACAGCCGGGTAGGGAATATGAATTCCTTGCACTGCAGTGTCTCGGCAAGTTTTTTCTTTGCCTTTCGGCGACACTCTATCTGGATGAGTGCCATGTCGAGACAGGGTATCTTGCCTGCGAATTTCAGCCGTAGTTTAATCGGGTCGTCATCAATGTGCGCGTTGACCCAGTCGAGCATATCGGTGTAATCGGAGTCTGTCATCTTTCGGTGTCTGATAAAAGAAGAGGATGCGTCAAGCGGCTCGACGCATCCTCGATATTAGCTTATATGGTTTAGGGCTTAGAGTTTATGGTTTATGGTTTAGAATAATCCTTAAACTTTTAACCTGTTAACCCTTTAACCTTCAACTTTCGCTTGCGAAAGTTGAATTAGTCCTGTACGGCTGCTACTCCGGGGAGTATCTTGCCTTCGATAGCCTCAAGAAGAGCGCCACCGCCGGTAGATACGTAAGATACCTGGTCGGCAAGACCGAACTTGTTGACACAAGCTACAGAGTCACCACCGCCTACGAGTGAGAACGCTCCGTTGTCGGTAGCTTCTACGATAGCCTCGGCGATTGCACGTGAGCCTGCGGTGAAGTTGTCAAATTCAAATACACCGGCAGGACCGTTCCAAAGGATAGTCTTTGACGGACGGATTGCATCGGCAAATGCCTTGCGGGTCTCGGGACCTGCATCAAGTCCTTCCCAGCCGTCGGGTATGTCATTTGACGGGCATACCATGGTCTTGGCGTCGTTGCTGAATGAATCGGCAGCCACGCAGTCGGTTCCGAGGATGAGGTTCACGCCTTTTTCCTTTGCTTTCTTGATTATGTCAAGTGCGAGGTCAAGCTTGTCATCTTCCACGATAGAATTACCGATCTTGCCACCCTGTGCCTTTGCAAATGTATAGGTCATACCGCCGCAAAGGATGAGGTTGTCCACCTTATCCATGAGGTTCTCGATGATACCGATTTTGGTAGATACTTTCGAGCCGCCCATGATAGCGGTGAAGGGGCGCTTGATGTCCTTGAGGATGTTGTCGACAGCCTGTACTTCCTTCTCCATAAGATAGCCGAGCATCTTGTTGTCGGGAGTGAAGTAGTCGGCGATGACAGCTGTGGAGGCATGCTTGCGGTGAGCTGTTCCGAAAGCGTCGTTTACATATACGTCGGCATAGCTTGCGAGTTTCTTTGCAAATTCTTTCTGACGCTCTTTCATTTCTTTCTTGGCTGCATCGTAAGCGGGGTCTTCCTTGTCGATGCCTACAGGCTTGCCCTCTTCCTCGGGATAGAAACGGAGGTTTTCGAGGAGAAGCACTTCACCGGGCTTGAGGTTGGCGGCTGCTTCCTCTGCGTTTGCGCAGTCAGGAGCAAATTTAACGTCACGACCGAGTGCCTTTGCCACGTCATCTTTAATCTGAGCGAGAGAGAATTTAGGATTAACCTTGCCTTTGGGCTTGCCCATGTGTGACATGATGATAAGGCTTCCGCCATCTTCAAGGATTTTTTTGAGGGTGGGGAGGGCACCGCGGATACGGGTGTCATCGGTAATCTTGCCATTTTCATCCAGAGGTACATTGAAGTCTACTCTGACTATTGCCTTCTTGCCGGCAAAATTGTAATTGTCAATCTTTTGCATTTTGGTTAATATATTAAGAGTCAATAATGTCTGATCACTCTGTTTGTAAGCCACAAATTTAATATAAAATTATGAATTATCCGCGTTTAACGGTGTGAATAATGTAGTGGCAATACGCTAAAATTACTTAACCGGGCAGATGTCGGCTGTAGTTTTTTGTCGGGATAATTTTACCGCTTGTCCATCTTATTATGCATGATAATCTTGAAAACCTGCATATCGGGCACGGCTGTCATTGGAAGCCGTTTTATTTAGTCGATTTTTACTTGTACCTTTGTATTGCAAAGCAATGAGATAACGACATATTAATCTATACTATGTAATGGCAGTCATTTGTGTGGAAAATGGCTGCCATTGCACACGATAATCGATCACAAGACTATATTCCCCGGCAATGTCACGCTTATCGGCGATGTTATTGCCGGGGATTTGTCGGTGCCGGTTGAGGCATTAAAGATTGCAGCAGCGGTTGATGAGTTTGCGGCGGAACATTCTTCCTACCTTTACATCGTCAATTTTGTCAAACGGCGGATAGAACCGGCATAGCCCGTCTTTTACCTCCAGCAGATAATTGATGTTGATGATGTGTCGCTTGCTTACCTGGACGAAGCTGTCGTTGATGCCGAGTATGGCGTCTTTAGATACGGTGCGTTTCAGCGGCATCGGCTTGTAGGATGTCGTGGCGATAGCCATCCAGCATCGGTTTTCGGGTGAATATTTAAATGTGCAGATGTCTTGTATCGGCACTATGCGGAAATCTTCCGTGTTGGTGTATAATATGAATTTGTCGCTGGATGATTTTGCCCTTCTCGCGGGGAAGCGGTCAAGTCCGTTGCCCATATACTCGTTAAAGCGCGCCATGACTATCTCAAGCTCTTTGTCGTCGATAGGTTTAAGTAGGCAGTCGCAGGCATGATTGCGGAATGCGGGCAGGATGTAGTCGTTATGTGCCGTGTAGATTACCACGTATGACGGAATCTCCGGCATCTCGTTAAGTGTGTTGAGTATCTTGATTCCGGTGGTGTCGGGAAGCATCACGTCAAGAAAGAGTATGTCAGGTTTATGATGGATTATTGCTTCAAGTCCTTCTATGCCGTTGGAGGCTGTCGCTGCTACTGTGATTTCAGGGTAGTGTGCCAGTTTCTGTCTAAGGGCTTCAATAGCCACCGGTTCGTCATCAATGATAATTGCGTTCATATCTGTAAGTTGATAAAGATAATAGTAGATGTTTTTTTAATTGTCACGGTTATGCCTGTCTTTAAGCGTCACGGGAATGGTGAGTATCGCCTCGCATCCTTTGATATTTCCGTTGTCGTCGGTTATATTGGATATGAGAAATGATATCTTTTGTCTGTTTTCACGATTGAGTATTGCAATCGTGTTTCTTATCACTTTAAGACCGGTGCCTCCATCTGTTGCCTGACTGCGTCTTATGTCAAATCCTCTGCCGTTGTCAGTGACTCTGACCGTATAGAAATCATTGCTCGTTGTCACGTTTATTTCAAGCCGGTTATCATCGTTTTTCTCTGAAAATCCATGTTTTATGGCGTTTTCCACAAGTGTCTGGATGAATGTTGAGGGTATAAGGTGGCGGTCAAGATAGGAGTTGTCGGGAAGCTGTTCGGTTACAGTCAGTTGCATGTTGAATTTTATCACCTCGATATAAGAGTTGACAAAATCCATTTCTTCTTTCAAGGTCACATACAGATGTCCCGACATTTTGATATTCTCTCGTATCAGGCGCACGAGCGAAATCAGCTCGCCGCTGTCACGCGTGTCTGTTTTCGCGACCGTATGATTCAATACGTTAAATATGAAGTGAGGCGATATAAGATTTCTTATGCTCGACAGTTTGATGTTCATCAGCTGCATGTCGGCTTGCAGTCGCCGTTTCCTTAAAAGGGTGATGATGTAAAGCGACATTATGGTGAGCAGCCCTATCGTGAGGATACTTGCATATATCATCCATCGTGCCTGCTTGATGACCACATCTTTTTCTTTCATGGCGATGGCGTGGTGCAGCGCGAGCGTATCCTGGGAGTAACGCATCATGATGTCGGAGGTGCGCATGTGAGTTATGTTGTGTTGCAGCGATTCATTGTGCGCCTCCTGCGCTTTGAGGGCTTCAAATGCCTTTTTGTAGTCGCCTCGCTTCTCATAATATTCGGTAAGATAGCGGTGACGTATGTTGACAAGGTTAAAGTCAATCGGGGAGGTGATGTTTTCGTTGTCAATCACTTTTCTTGCCGTTTCTGTGTCATTGGCGAGAAGGGCAAGTCCTATCCGTATGGTGTTGGCGTAATATATGCCGGTGTCATTTCCGGTGGCTTTGAAATATGCTTCGGCTTTCTCCAGGTTTTCTATCGCTTTGCTACGTTCACGGAGATTCAGGTACACGTCGGCGAGATTGATGCGACACACCATCATGTCCATGCCGTCGTCAAGCCCGTTTTCCTCAAGCATTTCCTTGAGCCGGAGAAATATTTTCTCGGCTGCGGGATAATCCTTGGTGTAATACAGGAAATTGCCGTAATTGTTGAGAAAATATATCTGCATGTTTGGTGCAAGGTCATCGATATGTCCGTGCACTTTGTCGAAATTTGTCTTGGCACTTTCATAGTCACCGATGTTCTGGCATATTCTGGCAAGACCGGTAAGCAATGTCAACCGGTTGGTTTCCGGCAGACGGAGCGAATCGGAGAGAAACAGGGCACGACGATACCACTGCGCCGCCATCGGCATGTCGCTCATGTCGATATAGATGTCGCCGATGTTGGCGCATATATCCGGCATACTGCTGTTGCTCTCGCTGTTTTGCAGTGCCTCGTAGGCTTTGCCATAAAAATCAAGGGTGACGCGGGGATTGAGCTGGTATTTGTGATAGCTGAATCCCATGATGTTATAAAATGATGCCTTCACATTATTTATATGGGGCGTAGGCTTCCGGCGTTCGAGGTATGATGCCATGCGTTCCCACTCCATGCTGTCGGGCGACATATTCCCGGTAGTTGCCTGGAGTCTCAGTTTTCGAAGATAGATTTCATAATACAGGTCGCTGTCACCCGCTTCCGAGAGACGGCGGTCAATCAGCTCTGCCGAATGCGCCGACCCGGCATGTATCGAGTCGTCGATTTCCTTCACTACGGGCGACACTGTGACTTCGGTGATTTTTTCACGTGAATTACATGCGGAAAACAGTGAGACACCTGCAAGTGAACATGACAGATATGCCATGATTATTTTCAGGTTACGTATAACCCGAACTAAAACATCGTGTCCCCCGAAAATCATAGATTTTATGTGGCTGTTAATAAAAAAGTAATACAAAGTTAATGAAATTTTAATAACTGTCAGTGAGTTACATGCCGTATTTTGGGGCGGTTAATCCCATAATTCAACCGCTTGTGCCTCAATCCTGCCTATAAGACAATACAGGGACAAAGACATGACGCGTGTCATGCCTTCATCCCTGTATCCGTACGTGTCTATATTATCTTAGATTATTCCGGCATCGCTCAGCAGGCTCGCCATCTCGTCGCGGAGCTTTGCTGCCTCTTTGCCCGCGGTTTCGGCAAAGTCTTCACCTGACGATGCGAAGATGATGCCGCGCGATGAATTGACAAGCAGTCCGCAATCCTTTATCATGCCGTAACGTGCCACTTCCGCAAGACTTCCTCCCTGGACGCCGACTCCCGGTACAAGAAGGAAACTTTCGGGTGCAACCTTGCGGATGTCCTTGAACATCTCGCCCTGGGTCGCTCCTACGACATACATCATCTCTTCCGGACCTGCCCATTTTGACGAGGTCTCGATTACATGCTCGAAAAGGCGTGTGCCTTCCTTGTCCTCGATAAACTGGAAATCATGTGAGCCTTTGTTGGATGTGAGAGCGAGAAGTATCACCCATTTGCCCTCATAGCCGAGGAACGGGGTCACGGAGTCTTCACCCATGTAGGGAGCCACTGTCACGGAGTCCACATCGAGATGCTCGAAGAAACTGCGGGCATATAATTTCGAGGTATTGCCGATATCGCCTCTTTTTGCATCGGCAATTATAAACTGGTCGGGATGATTCTCCTTGATATACTTGATGGTTTTTTCAAGAGTGATCCATCCTTGTGCGCCTGTTGCCTCGTAGAAGGCAAGGTTAGGCTTATAAGCAACGCAATACGGAGCTGTGGCATCTATTATCGCTTTATTGAATTCATACACCGGGTCGTCAGCCGACAGCAGATGACGCGGTAGCTTGTTGATGTCACTGTCAAGTCCTACGCAGAGGAACGAGCCCTTTCTGCGGATGTTTTCTACTAATTGGTCGCGTTTCATTATTGTGATATTATTGAGTCCGTGGTAAATACATAGCCATGTATGGTGGCGTTGTACGACTTGTATTCGTTATTCTTTTTGTCGGAGTGAAGGCGCGTGGTCACACTTATCTCCGTGAGTGACACTACATCGTTGCTTCCTTTTATTTTCAATGTTACGGGGCGGAATGCCTTTCCTGTAGTCTTGTTGACCAGACTGTCGATGTTGAGCCATGCGCGGGCATTCGCAGTGCCGACAAAAACCTTTCCCGCCTTGTCGGGCACACGGTTGTCGACGGAGCATACAAACTGCTTTACACCGGTTGCACCCTTTATTACAGGAGCGAAATCATCCTCATGTAGGGTGAAGGTATATAATTGGTTGTCATAATCTCTTTCAACACCGCTTCCGGGCATGATTTTGTTGTTTTCCCCCGCTGTGCCGGAGTCAAACAGAAATCCCTTTACGAAGGCTACATAGGAGTGGTAGCTGATACTGTCTTTCTCGCAGTGATTGTAAATGTCGGCATTGATGTAGGTCAGCACGACGGTTTTCGCCGGGTCATCGGCAAAATGAAGCGTTATAGGGGAGAAAGGCTTGTCGGAGCTGCTGAATACAAGGCTGTCGATGGGCAGGAGTGTCCTCAGTCTGTCACATGCGATTACCGATACGTTGCCATTGGAATCGGGCGCCATATTGTCAATCCTGTATATAAACGGCTTCATCCACGCGGCTCCCTGCGGCACGGGGGCAAAATCCCCCTCCTCAAGCTGAAACATGTAGCTGTCGCCTGCACTTTGGGCGGAGTCTCGTACATAAAATTCCATGCCTTCTTTTAGATCGCTTATTCTCTTTTGCGACATCTCCTCGCGGTACTGTTCATTCTCCTTGGCAATCCGCTGTTGCTTAAGGTGCTTGAAATATGCCGGCACTCCGATGGCGATCGCTAAGGCAAGGATTATGCCGACACCGATTATCGAGAAGACAATCGGTGACAGGTTATCCTTGCGGTCATCTTTGCCGCGCCTTGGCGACGGGATTGGGGGAGGAGTGGTCATAGTTCCGATTCCTTTAGCTTTTCTGCGTTCTCTGCTACTATCAGGTGGTCGATGCAGTCCTGGATGTCACCGTCCATGAACGCCGACAGATTATATATGGTGTAGTTTATGCGGTGGTCGGTTATGCGCCCCTGCGGATAATTGTAGGTGCGTATTTTCGCGGAGCGGTCGCCCGTCGATACCATTGTCTTGCGTCGTGAGGCGATGTCGTCGATATATTTCTGATGCTCCTTGTCGTAGATAAATGTGCGCAGACGGCTCAGCGCGCGCTCCTTGTTCTTGGGCTGGTCGCGCGTTTCCGTACACTCGATAAGTATCTCCTCGGTCTCGCCCGTGTTGGGGTTACGCCACATATAGCGGAGTCTGACTCCCGATTCGACCTTGTTCACGTTCTGACCGCCGGCACCGCCGCTTCGGAACGTGTCCCATTTTATCTCGCCTTCATTTATCTCCACGTCAAATTCCTCGGCTTCAGGGAGTACCGCCACGGTGGCTGCCGAGGTGTGTACGCGACCCTGTGTTTCGGTGGCGGGCACACGCTGTACACGGTGTACGCCGCTCTCATATTTCAGTATGCCGTAGACACCTTCGCCTGTCACTGAAAATACAATCTCCTTGAATCCTCCCGCGGTGCCTTCGTTAAAGTTCGTAACGGCTACATTCCAGCCTTTTGACTCGCAATATTTGGTGTACATCTTGTAGAGGTCGCCGGCGAAGATTGCCGCCTCGTCACCTCCTGTGCCGCCGCGTATCTCTACGATGGCGTTTTTGCCGTCCTCAGGGTCGGCGGGGATGAGCAGAAGCTTTATCTCCTCTTCCATACCCGGCATTTTGGCGGTTGCCTCGTCAAGCTCCTCTTTTGCCATGGCGCGGAGTTCATCGTCGCTCTCGCTCTCGAGCACCTCGCGGGCTTCCTTGATGTTTTCGACCAGATTGCGGTAGGCACGGGTGGCTTTGGTCAGCTTTTCCAGGTCCTTGTATTCTTTGGTGAGACGCACATATCGCTTCATGTCGGATATCACTGACGGGTCGGTGATGAGGGTACTTACTTCCTCGAAGCGCGCCTCGATGCCGTCAAGTCGTGATAAGAGATTGTTTTCTGCCATTATATTTCGTATTTTTCGCGAAGTTACGAAAAAAATAGTACCTTTGCAAGGTTAGTATTTCTTTTGACATAACCTGATGACTATTGCTAAATAACTAATCCCCATTATAATTATGAATATCAGAAAATATGCGATAATGCTCTTTTCGTGTGCAATCGCGTTATGCTTTAATGCGTGTGAAAAAGATCTGTTTGGTGAAGATGAAAATGATGAGCCACTTCCTGAATTGCCGGAGTCGGGAGACCTATATGTCCTTTCTCCGTCAACACAAAGTGCTCAGTCGCTTCCCGGAAAGGGTACAAGCGATTCACCATATCTAATAAGGACTGCCGGTGAATTAAAATTGTTTGCCGATTTGGTTAACAATGGCGAGTTTAATGCTGATAATTTTGGAGAATATTATGGAATATGCATGGTGAAGCTCATGCATGACATCGAGATTTCAGAGGATTATGACTGGATTCCTATTGGATATAATAGCGATTATTTCAGCGTGGATTTTGACGGTGATAATCATGAGATAAAAGGTAAGATGAAAATCGGATTTACCAGGGCGGTTAATTCGGTCGGTTTTTTCGGTAAGATGGATGGTCACATTCATGATTTGACAATTAGTGCCGACATGGATATATATAGACTTGATTACAATTCATATTGCGGCTTACTTGTGGGTCAGTTTACCGGTTCGTTGAAGAATATTGTTACGAGTGGAGCGATTTCAATTAATTCGGGTATGACTTTCAACAGTTTATCACTTGGCAAAATGGTTGGGGCGGCATATTCCTGGTCAAGTTTTGAAAACTGTATTTCTGAAGGTGAAATGCTCTTTGAGTCTCTTTTTCCGGCTTCATCAGGTGTTCAAGGAAAGAATTTCAGGGCGACACAGGCATCGATTGGCGGCTTGGTTGGTGCCGTCATAGGTGACCGTACTATTGATCTTCAAGAATGTTATAATAACAGCCCCGTCATTGTAGAAAATGTAGCAATAGGCAAAGAGTTGTATGTCGGTGGTATTATAGGTTGTATGAGCGATGCCATGAGAGGTAATAATGGCGAATGGCTCATTGTTGAGAATCATGGAGAAATAAAAGTGCAATCTATCGCCCGCATTGTTCAAGATGAAGTTGAGCCTGCCGTTGCAGTGGGTGGTATTTATGGATATGGCAGAAACCGCGGAGGTAAGATTTTTAATGAAGGAGATATCACAGTTGAGTCTGTGGCGATGTGGGCTTCTGTTGGTGGTATTGCTGGAATAACCTATAATTGCGACGGTGGTGGCACCAATAACGGAAGTGTTACTAATAGAAATCCCCGTGGTCTAACAGGTGGCTGCTTTGGCTATGCAATATGCGAAATAGAGGATGCATCAAACTTGGGTGATGTCACATCTACTGCCACGATAAGTGAGGGGGAAGGTAAGAATCCAAGTGGTTGGACTGGTGGAATCGCCGGACTGAATACCGAATGGATGAAAGACTGTTTAAATTCAGGGAATGTCTTTTCAAGCGGTGTCTTTGATTATGATTCAAACGGTATTCCTGTATCTTACGGTGGTGCGATTATAGGAAAAGGTAAGGCATATGTAGCTACTTGCGACAACTATGGTATTGTGGATGGCTGTGAAAAATGGTCCAATTATACACCAATGTACGTAGGTTTTGTTTGGCGTGCTTGGGAAATATTACTATATGATGAGATAACTGATCAAAATTTACGCCGAGTTTGGATTGAAAGAGTAGGGGACGCGACCGGTGTGGACATGAGCGATATATGACAATGTTACGATCTTAAGGTTCAAGGGGCGTAAATCCCCGGAAGGGGATTCATCCCGTTAACTATATCTTGCCCGGAACGGGCAAAATCCTTTAGTTATAGTTAGTGACATTGCGGTATATGACTCTGCAGCGTTATAGTTGCTGCATGGGCTGCACAGGGTATTGACTAAACAGCATGGTGACCGCCTTGTCTATTTCCTCCATGTCACGGTAGTTGCCGTCGATATCGAGGATTGATGACACGGATGAGGTGTAGAGTGGCGTTTTCTCTTTGATATTCACAACGTCTATGGTCAGCACCCCCTGTTGATATATACCGGCAATTACCCCTGAGTCAATATAATAGTCGGTCAGGTAATAATCCTGCGGGATGATGTAGCATGGGTAGGTGCATGAAAGATACGGGCCGTCGACTATTTCGTGACCCGCCGGCGACAATGGCGTGTCGTCATGTACCGTGACAGCGAAATTTATCAGCAGGGGAGAATTTGCCGACTCCTTGTAGCCGCGTTCAAGCATCTGTGAGCGTATCGCCGCCACGATGCACTCAAATGTGGCGTGGTCCATGCGGGGCGGCAACGAACCCATTTTCAAGTCTACGATATGAAAGGTTTTATGATTTTCGATGGCTACGTTATCATAAACTTTACTGTTTACCAGAGAATATGAATTGCAACCGGTCAGCAATGCAATCAGTGCAGCTAATATGTAATAATGTATTCTCATAGTGTCATAGGCTTTTATGTATAATTATAACAATCCCCCCCGCGATATTGTTAACCCTATAACCTTTCTCGCACGAGAGTAGCCGCTGGCACTGTGAGGTGATACTCTATTTGGCTATCAGAAACTCGTCCATGTAGCTGGTGTAAAGATTGCCGAAATACCCGTCGTTATATATCATAACGTGGCTTCCGACCGTATTGAGAAAAAGCCTGTTATAGAGGTCGTGCATCGACATCTCCGGGTGCGCCGTCAGGTTCTCTATAAGTGTGGATGTAAAGCGATTACTCATCCATACGCCGAGAGTGGCATTGAATAAGTCGGCTTTCGATGTTTCATCGGGAGCGGCGGCTGTAAAAAATATCATGCCCGGAATCCCGATACATTCTTCAATCACACTTCCCGAATAACATGATTCGGTAAATACTGCGGTTTTCCTCACCCCTCTGCCTGTCTGCAGCGACTCCAATGCGTCACAGAGCATTTCTCCGGAAATACCCCTGTTAAACACATCCCAGCTTAATGCTCCGGGACACCCGTGACCGCTCCAGAATATAAGGAGGTTTGTGCCTGTGTCCGTGTCGACCGTTATAGGTGTGCGCGACGTGGGTTTCCCGGCGATAATATTGCAGATATCCTCAGGATAGAGGTCCGACATCTTGTAATCTATCCGGATGTTGTCGTGGAGATTCTTGCCTCCGGGACTCACAGTCACCAATCCTGGCGATGGATTCAGGCTGTTATAGGCTATGTCATCTTCCATTATCAGGATAATCATGTCGTCGGAATAGCCCTTCTCCTTTAACAGCGAATACATGGCCAGTACATCTGCCTGATGCCTGTAGTTTGACCATCCTGACGAGCTTGCTATAAGCACCGCCTTATTGGCTGTGAGAGGTGCATACGAAATATTGTCGTCCCCCTGACCAAAATTTTGCATTTGAGTGGCTTTCCAGTTCCATCCGGCAAGCGTGGCGTCAGTGCGGTTGCCCCCGTCGGCAGTATTATAGTCGAGAATGATGTAATGACCGTCATAAACCTTATAATTATAATATATTGAGGCTAAGACATTTGTATAGACCTTGCTGTCAAAGTCAAGCCATCCCGAAGCGCCCCGCACGTATGGCCTGCTTCCTTTTGAGATTGCTGTCACCACGTTTCTCATGTCTTCCCCCATCCAGGAACCCATGTTGAAATCCCTCCCATCCACGATGGCGCGTAACGCGTCTTTGGTCGAGACCCCGGGATGAATGTTTTCATACCATGCCGCGTAGACCATAAGCATTCCGGCATCGTATATCTGTGCGGCTCCCACAGTAGGATCTGTCCCGAAAAAGGTCCTGAACGACACGTCAAATCCTGTTTCCGGATCTGCGCCGAAACATACTCCTTCGATTCCCTCCGCTTTTTCCCCTAATATTTCCAACACATCGGTTCCGTATCCTATGTCAGAAAAGAGGAGTCGGGGAGCGGTGTGTGCCGCTGAGTTGAACAAGTCGATAATAACGCCGATATCGCCTACATTGCCGGGTGTACACACTACATAATCAGCTCCGCTTTCCATGGCTGATACCACGGTTTCCGGTAGGGATGCATCTTCATAGGTGTAGATTCCTTTTATTTCAAGATTTAACTCTTTTGCCTGAAATCCAAACCAATCGATGAAGGTTTTGCCATACATGTCTGAAGAATTGGCGAGAAGAGCCACAGATTCCCCGCCGTAGTTCACGACCTTGCTCAGAAGCACTTCACATTGTGTGATATCCGTCTCCGTAAGACTCCACAGATTTCCCGTCGATGCAAAGGCACGTATTAGTTCCTCGGTCGTGGCGACTGTCAGGAAAGTAACGCCTTTGTTGCAAAGATGAGTGGCAAGAGTACTCGCATTTTCAGAGTAAAGACCTCCGATTACGGCATACAGGTCATCCCGTTCCCTTAATTGAGCGGAGAGTGTCTCAAGGTCATTTTCAGTTTCGTCATACCACTCGAAATTCAGTTTTACCGATACAGGCTCGTTGGAGAAGGCAACTTCCGTGTTATGGGAAAGAAGAGTGAATATCTTTTTCCAATGCTCGTCCAGACCGTTTCCCATCGGAAGCACTACTGCAATATTCTTTTCAATGCAGTTTTTCGGTTCCACGTTATTGTCTGTCTTATTGTCGGAACACGACATGACGCATAAGGTACAGATAAATATAAAAATCAACGCAAATGAATTTTTCATAAGTTTTCCTCTTCTGCTTTTTCGGCAATATGACGCATTTTCCCGACAATATCTGTATACTTGATATAATTGGGCGAAAGAAGCCAGTCGGTGTATCCTCCTTTTAGCCCGAATGTTTGTGAAGCCGGAAGTTCTCCGGTGTTTAACCATGTGTCAAGATAGTTATACAATATAAGATCTATCCGTTTTATTACACTTCCACAGATGTTTTTGGATAGGCTTGACTGGTCTATGTCCATCCCTGCTGTCAATAAAGTCGTGGATTGCTCCCGAGTGAATCTATAAATGCCCTGATTGCTTCCTCCGGCTACCGGAAAAATGAAATCATAGATTGTTGCCCAATCCTTCATATTACGGTAGGCTTCTGGGGCGGAAATATACCCTGACCAGTCATCCGCCAGATATTCCAACGTGACATCTCCTCCCGGCATCACTGCCTTATATCCGTCGATAAAGCCATCTTTGGCAGGGGTGATTACATCGTCGCCTTCATGGGCAAGAACTATAAGCGCATCCTTTGATGAACCGGATGTATGACGTTCTGCTATATATGTGGCGGCAGTACATCCGGCGAGGTATGACGCTCCGTACATCGATATCCGGAATGTAGTTATCGGAAGTCCCGTTTCGTTATCGCTTTCAAAAAGGAGCATACGTTTGTTATGCGTCAGTCTATTACGTCTCATACAGATATTCACCATCGGTTCATAGTCGCTGCTGGCAACCACAAACAATGCCGGTATCTCGCTTTCTGCAAGTGAAAGCCAGTCGGTCAGTAATCTTTCGGCTTCCTCTATCGAATTTGGGGAATATTGATATATGTCGGCCTTTTCGTAATTGTTCTTTTTGAAATTCTGCACGCCAGTCAGTATGCAGTCGTTGTAGCCTTGGTCGCCAAGCCCCCCGGGTGCATACATCACTATTATTTGTGGAGTAGGGGAATCCGGTGCGTCGATTCCGTCTTTTCCCGATGAGCAACCGGCGGTCGGGCACATTACAATCCAGCTGCATGCCATACATAATATGAATCCTAAAATTTTCCTTGGTCGTTTCATCTGATAAATGTAGTCAAAAAGAGTCTGACCTGATTCTTGTTACAGGACAGACTCTTTTGTCATGATATCTTTAATCAAGTTTATTCCGCATCCTGCACTACTCTTACCGGACAAAAATGCCCCCAGTGATAATTGTTTGAATCATAGACCGAGAAGCCTCCGGAAATCGGCTGTATTTTACACAGATGCAATGTGTTAGTAAACAATACCGCTTCAGTGCCGTCACCGGTTTGATGCCATTTCCCTTTGCTGTCACGAAGGAAATAGCCGGTTTTTGTCTCAAATCCCGTGACAGCTCCCGGAGCGAGAAGCGTCCCGATCATAGTGTATCCGTTGGCAGTGATTGTATTGCCGATTGAATTGTAGTCGTCATCACCTGCCACTCTCCATCCGGCAGGAGCAAGATTAGGATTGCTGGCATCGTCCCAATGATAGCAGTAAAATGATGAATATGGTTCCCACCAGTGCTGTTGTGATATTTTTTCTCCTGTCCGTAACAGGTCGCTGCTGTAATTTTGCCGGGTCCATATCCTGTTGAAAATCTTGACTACCGGATAGTCATTAGGAGAAGTGTATAGCACCCCTTTCATATAATAGTCCTTGACGCTTCCGCGGAAAACGTCTTCCGACGCTGCATCCTGTGTAAGGCTGATGTTTTTACCTCTGATATATACTTTTTTAGTCTGTCCGTATGATGCGTCAGTCAATTCCAGTACTGCGAGACGGCCCTTCGCCCAACATACTTTAGCGGGTTTATGGTTGGAATCTCCCAAAAATATACCCATATTGTATTTGGTCTTGTTGTTCAACACCGGATAAATCACCTTTACCCTGGAATTACGGTCAAGAATAGGGATGAACTCTTCACAGATTCTTGCAACCCACTGTGAACCGTTATAGATATCTTTAATCAGCGTCGAGCCGGTAAAGTCTGGTATTTTGTCGAGGGATACGGTTGCACCGCTTACATAATTCATGCCGACTCCGGTATAGTCATTTTCAATCTCGGTGCCAAGTATGTAATCTTTTATCATCTGTTGCCTTTTGACTCCATTGGGCAACTCTGTGTCTATCAGCTCCCACAGAGGTATGAGCCCGTCTTCGAGAAGCCCTACGATTGTCTGATTCTTTTCATTTGCCAGAGTATTCACCCATGCTTTTATGGTATTGTCATTGTCTCCGCCGTTCATGGTTATATCCATGGCTTTCTTTGCATCTCCTCCTTGAACGAATAGAGTCGTTTTGCAATGTGAAGAGTTTGCCTTGTAGGACTGCTTGAGGCTATCCGATACTTCTGCTTTTACTTTTACAAAGGAGTTTTTGTAAGAGGAGTTAGCGAAAGCCTCCAGTTCATATTCTCCTTCGATTTTGGATACATCGATGGATGTAACATATTTGAGTCTTCCTCCAACGCGGGCACGGGTTATGAGGTGTGTACCGTAGGCTTTCACCAGTTTTTTGATGCCTTCGGTTGTTGACGGATAGTCGGTAGGTACTTTTTTTCGGCGTCCTTGAATATCCAGTCCGTTAAGGTCCTTATATGCTTTGTCTGTCATAAGGTTGGCTATTATGTTGGCTGCCCCCGTCTCAAGGGTGAGCACCTGCTGGGCGACATCTACATAGCTTATCGCATATTCCGTTTCGTTGGATTTATAGCTGCTCATATTGAACGAGGCTCCAACTTCTCCCTTAAATCCGCAGTATGATACGCCGAGATTTATGCTGCTTGAAAGTTTGTTGGATAGTTCCGATGCGGTTGTTCCGGTATATGTGTCGCTTTCAAAGGTGACAAGTACACCGGAGGTTGACAATATACTGTCTTCATTCACATAGTTATAATCAATTATCGGATTTTGTGCTACTGAATTGGCATCGGCATATTGTCCGAGCGTGTTGTAGCCGTAACCGATTCCAAGACGCCTGGCTCCCTCGACCATTTGTGATATCTCGTTTTCAGGATTATCGGAAACGGATTTCTGAATCAGGGTGAGTTCTTTTATTACCTCATCAGTCTTTGTATCGACTATGTAAAGGATATTTTCTCTTCGCTGTTCGGTGCCGTTGTCATAGACATAGACGGTGGCTTCGGTGTTGCCTGTCCCGTGGTCGGGAACTACATAGCATATCTGGTTTCCTTTGATATAATCGAATTGTATGTTCCATGCTCCGTTTGCCTCGATTTTCAATGGAAAGCTGTAGGCGTAATTTTCCAGGGCTTCCGGGTTGACAGTGGAGGGGATTGAATAGTCTATCTCTATCGGTACAGGACTTTCGTCGGTACATCCTGCCAGGGTAAGTGATGTAAAAATGCCGAGCACGGCTAATGTGTTCGGTGTCGGCATCATTTGTAAAAATAATGTTTGGATTTTCATATAATGTATCGGTTTATCTGTTGTCTTTTGTGTGAAAGATTAGTGTCATCTCTTGTGAAGAGTGTTTGTTGATGGTTAACTTGAAAATTTATAGGCTTATAGCTATACCGATTTTGCTATTTGCTAAAAAATCGACAGATTTAGTCCCTCATAAGGATAGTAAAATTGAAATTTAACGCTGATTTTGTGATATTTCTAAAAAAATCTATATCTTTGCGCTTGCTAAGTATCTCTTCACAAGAGATTTGGATGTTTGCTAAACAAAAATTACCCCGGCACCCCTATAACCCCATAACCTCATAACCTTCTGCTTTCGGTTTATCCGAAAGCAGAATAATAAAAATTGTGAAAAGATTTGTGGGTATAGGATTAGAGTTGTAAATTTGACGGTGCTTAAATTTTGCAGACCTTAACTAAAACTGACAATTCGAGTCATCGACATTGAAAATATGAAAGATATAACAGATCTGTTTCAGGAACTTCTTCATAATAACCGGAGTGTGGATATAGCTGAAGCGGAGTTTAAAAAACTGATTCATGAGGATGCGGAACTGCATGAGCAGTACCGTGACTGGTGTGATGCAGTAGGCAGTTCGGAGAAAATGGGATTTCTTGACTATTGTGATGAATACCTTGAATCACAGGATTCGATTTACGATACCTTGAATGATTATGACGAATAATCGTGACCTCCGATTGCGACTTCCCGCAGAGTGGGAGAGGCAAGACGGCATATTGATTGCTTGGCCGCATGAAAATACCGACTGGTCATATATGCTCGATGAGGTCACGGAGTGTTTCACCGCGATAGCGAAGGCGATTGCCGCTGAAGAAAAACTTCTTGTGGTTGCGCCCGACGTGGAGATTCCGCGGGCGTGTCTGTCGGCTGCCGGGGTGAATATGGCTAATGTCATTCTGGTGACTGTCCCTACAAATGACACCTGGGCGCGTGATTTCGGTCCGGTCTCGCTGTTGCATGACAATCGCGTTGCATTCTGCGACTTCAAGTTTAACGCGTGGGGATTGAAATTTGCCGCCGACAAGGATAATCTCATCACCCGCAATCTATATCAGAAAGGCGCTCTTCGCGGTGAATACCTGAACTGTCTGGGATTTGTGCTCGAAGGTGGCTCGATTGAAAGCGACGGCCGCGGCACACTGCTCACCACGAGCGAATGTCTGCTGTCGCCTAACCGCAACGGGGAGATGTCGCGTGATGAAATAGGTCGTTATCTCGCCGACCGGTTTAATCTTGACAAGGTGCTCTGGCTTGACCACGGCTATCTTGCCGGTGATGACACCGACAGCCATATCGACACCCTCGCGCGTCTTGCGCCCGATGACACTATAATATATGTAGGCTGCGATGACCCTGCCGACGAGCATTACGAAAGCCTGCTGGCTATGAAGCGTCAGCTTGCCGGGATGACCACAAAGGAAGGAAACCCGTTTAACCTTATCGAGCTTCCGCTTCCCGATGCGGTCTATGATGAGGATGGCATGAGGTTGCCTGCAACTTACGCAAATTTCCTTATACTTAATGAATCGGTGTTGATGCCCTCCTACGGGCAACCGAAAAAAGACTTGCTCGCCTCGCAGATATTGAAAATTGCTTTCCCCGGTCGGGAAATCAGGATGATTGACTGCCGGGCGTTGATAAAACAACACGGCTCGCTGCATTGTGTGACCATGCAGCTGCCGGAAAATACATTGCCGATATGAAAAAAAATATAAAAGTAGGAATCATACAGCAGGCTAACAATGCCTCGCCTGAAGATAACCGCCGCCGTCTCGGTGAAAAGATAAGGAAGCTCGCCGCCTCAGGTGCAGAGCTGATTGTGAATCAGGAATTGCATGACACGCTCTATTTTTGTCAGACCGAGTCGACCGATCTCTGCGAGTATGCGGTGAAGATACCTTCCGCGACGACCGATTTTTATGCCGCTCTTGCGCGTGAGACCGCGACTGTGATCGTGGTGTCGCTTTATGAGCGTCGTGCGCCGGGACTCTACCACAATACTGCGGTCGTGTTTGAAAAAGATGGCACTATTGCCGGCAAATACCGCAAAATGCACATCCCTGATGATCCCGCTTATTACGAGAAGTTTTATTTCACACCCGGAGATATGGGATTTCAGCCGATTGACACATCGGTAGGTAGGCTCGGGGTGCTTGTTTGCTGGGACCAGTGGTATCCCGAGGCTGCGCGCCTGATGGCGTTGCGTGGCGCGGAACTGTTGATTTATCCTACCGCGATAGGGTGGGAGAGCAGCGACACTCCCGAGGAGCAGGCGCGACAGCTTGACGCGTGGGTCACGGTGCAGCGCGGTCATGCCGTGGCAAACGGACTCCCCGTCGTGTCGGTAAACCGCGTAGGGCATGAGCCTGACCCGTCGGGAATGACCAACGGCATCAGTTTCTGGGGTAACAGTTTTGTTGCCGGACCGCAGGGCGAGTTCCTTTTCCGTGCTCCCTCCGACCGCGAAACCGAGGCTATCATTGATGTTGACCTTGCGCGCTCTGAAAATGTGAGACGCTGGTGGCCCTTCCTCCGCGACCGCCGCATTGATGCTTACGACGGACTCACCTCCCGCTATCTCGACTAAAATTCGCTTTTGCTATGTCACTCTGGATTATCTGGCTTATCGCCACTGCGGTGCTTCTGGTGATAGAACTCCTTACCGGACTCGTCGCAACATTTTGTGTCGCTGTCGGCTGTCTTATCGCATTTTGCTTTGCTCTTGCCGGGTTCGGTATCGAGACACAGCTTGGCGCAATGGTGGTCGGCGTGATTCTCGCGTTTATTTTCCTTGTACCCTTTATCAACCGCATCCGTAAAGGCAAAAAGGCGTCACGACCAGTTTACAACAGCAATATGGAGGCTCTTATCGGCAGGGAGGGATTTCTCAACCGTGAAATTCCCGCCGACGGAGGTCTGGGCAGATTGCGTATCGACGGTGACGACTGGCAGGTGCGCAGCCGCGACGGCGAGCCTGTCGCTCACGGCACAAAGGTCAGGGTGACAGGTTACGACAGCATAATACTTACCGTAAAACCGGTATAATACAACAGAATAACTAACATAAGTATATTATAAGACATGGGAACTTACATTTTCTTGGGATTGCTCGTTTTAGTGGTGATAATAGTGGTGTCGGCAGGCGTGAAGATCGTGCCGCAGTCCGAGACACGCGTTGTTGAGCGCCTCGGGCGTTTCCACAGTGTGCTTGCGCCCGGTCTGAACATTATATGGCCCTTTATCGACAAGCCTAAGATGGTCTATACACGCAGGGTGGAATCTACCGTCAACGGTCAGACTATGGTGAGGATTACATCATCGACCGCGATCGACCTCCGCGAACAGGTGTATGATTTCCCGTCGCAGCAGGTGATTACGAAAGATAATGTCACCACTGAAATCAATGCGCTGCTCTATTTCCAGATAGTCGATGCAAAGAAGGCGGTGTATGAGATTGACAATCTTCCCAACGCGCTCGAGAAGCTTACGCAGACTTCGTTGCGTAACGTGATAGGTGAACTCGAACTTGACCAGACCCTCTCTTCGCGCGACACCATAAACTCGCGCCTCCAGATTATACTCGACGAGGTGACTAACAAGTGGGGAGTGAAGGTCAACCGTGTGGAACTTCAGGATATCACCCCGCCGAAGAGTGTGCGTGAGGCGATGGAGAAGCAGATGCAGGCTGAGCGTAACCGCCGCGCCGAGATTCTGAATGCCGAGGGTCAGAAGACTTCGGTAATTCTTCTTTCCGAGGGCGAGAAGATGTCACAGATTAACCGTGCGACTGCCGTGAAGGAGGCGGAGATTCTCCGCGCTGAAGGTGAGGCGAGGGCAAAGGTGCTGACTGCTCAGGCTGAAGCCGAAGCTATCATGCGCGTTGCTGAGGCTATCAAGGCTTCGCAGACCGATCCCGCCACCTATATGCTTGCCATGAAATATATTGAGACTCTTGGCGAGATGACTTCCGGTCAGAACAACAAGACTGTCTACATCCCCTATGAAGCCTCCGGGGTACTTAGCTCCATCGGCTCCATAAAGGAGATGTTCAGCAAGCAGGCTTAGACAATCTCTTAAAGGTCGTTAAGCGTAAGGTCGCGGTAGTTGCTCATGATGTTGAGATACACCTTGATACCTATCGCCACGCCTATTACCGCTCCGGCTATCATGCCGTAGACTATATACTCGTTGGTGCCCATCTCAAAGAAGAAGGTGGTTATAAGCGGTATGCACATCGCTATCAGTATCCCCATGAATATGTGGTGACGCTTCTTGTAAAGTATCGCCTTACGTGCCACCTGCTCTACGCCCATGGTGTTGTAGTCTATTTTCCTTATCCCGGTCCACAGATATGTGTCCATTATCGCGGCTGTGAGAAAATATAGTGCGGCGCAGGTTCTTGTCGGTAGCGTAAGCCACTCCTTGTAAAACACAAAGATTACAAGTGCCATCATCATTCCTACTATGGAGAACAGGCGGTACTGCTTTACGAGGCGTTGTTGTGCCGATGTGATGCGACCTGACTCGATGCGCTTGATCAGATCCGAGTTACGATTCTCAAGGCTGTCCATGCGGCGGTTGAGGTTATTGAGTTGCTGTTTCATTTCTTCTAAATCCATTTTGGTTTTACGGTTAATAGTTATTGGTTGGAGTATCTGATCAGTTTCTCTTTTACGCGGTGAAGTCGTGATGCGACCGTGTTGCGGGGCATTCCGAGTATTTCGGCTATCGTCTCGTAGGGATATTCGTCGAGCCATAGCAATATAAGTGCCTTTTCTACACGGTCGAGACGGTTTATAAGCCCGTGAAGCTCGCTTATCTGCTTGTTGCGGTCGGTGTCGTCCGATGCCTGTTCCGGCAGGCTGTCGAGTGGGGTAGACTTGATTTTCCGGTTTTTGCGGAAATATGACACGCAGCTGTTAAGCGTGACACGATATACCCATGTGGTCAGTTCCGCTTCGCCGCGAAATGACTCCATGCCTCGCCACAGGTTGATGAATGTTTCCTGACGGAGGTCGTCGAAGTCTTCAACCGACTCGGCATACATGTAGCACACTTTGTTAATCAGTGAGCCGTACCGGTCGATGAGTCGCTTGTAGCGGTCGTTTATATCGTTGTCGTTAGCCATTTTGTTTTTGTTTTCTGACCCGTTAGACGCGCCTTTTCCGCAATAGTTCCCCCAAATATAAAAATTTTTTCATTTTTCCACCCGCTGCGCAACTGTCGGGACATCTGCAAAACGATGATATGCCCTCAACATAGGGACATCGCTTGGCGATGTAAACCTGCCAATCAGTCAGTTATGTAGAGGGTATTGCAGAACTGCCAAGATGTAGGGACGTGCCTTTGGTACGTTTACATAACTCGTTGGTTACCAGACCACATCGCAAAGCGATGTCCCTACATTGATGGCAAAATCGTAGTTTTGCAACACCCTCCCTATATCTTGGCAGTTTGCATCCACCGCCGGTTACCGCGTAGCTGTAGGGGCTGCTGGAAGGCAGCCCGCCCGCCTCCGCACTCCCGAAGAGCAGGTTGCACCCCCACCGCCAGTCACCGCGTAGCTGTAGGGGCTGCCGGAAGGCAGCCCGCCCGCTCTCCACCGACTTTTCCGACAGGAAAAATCTCTAAATAGCCGGGGCGTTGAGCGCAGCGAAACCCCCGAACAGCAGCCTCCACCATAAATCGTTTCCCGCAGGGAATCATCTCAAGGCAAACACTGATACTTCCTGTCGATTTTGTATATCTTCCTCACTCCTTCCACGCTTTTGCCCCGAAAGGGCAAGATGCCAGTAACCGCGGGTAATGCCGGAGGCATACCCGTGGATTGGGCGTCTGCTCTACTCTAATCAACCCCGAGAGCGGGTTGCATAATCCCCTAAAGCCATGACGCAGATGATCCTTATCACACTAAAATCGACAGTGTGCAAAGTGGACTCAGCCTATAATCCCATTCCTCCCCACGATATCCAGAATCGTTTATCGTTCAGTTTCATCGCTTGTAAGGAGTTTAGGGCTAAACTTCATTATCATTATTGACGAGATTGCTAATACAATCAACGCTCCGCTTATTGCATACAATGATGCGATAGCGACAGTTTCAAGGTCGTTGGATATGTTCTTAAACCATAGAAAACCCCACGTCTGATTGGCCCATATCGTTGAAAACAGAAGATTTGAACAGCATACCAATAACGATGTAATGTTGTGGGATAGCTTAAATATTGCATATCCGAATACAATCTGAAATATCGGCAATGTAAGGCATACCCCGCTCCATTCATAAAATGCCGAAGTATAACCAATTTGAATATATGTAGCAACACATATTAGAAATAGTCGGACAACAGATTTACGTTCGCCTCTATTCTCTCTAATCAGTAATGCCAAACTTATCAGCATAACTAATGCCAAATCAACTACAACCCTTACTTGCATATTGATTTCATCCTCATTGGTTTTGGGAACAATGTAAAGCATTATTATCGCCTCTATCAGAAGCAACCCGGCCATAAAGACTATTTTCTGCCACTTATTCATAATCGTAACGTGTTGTATATGATTGGTATGGGATTTTATTCGAGCGAAGATAATCCTCAAAAGTGCCATATCTGTCGAGATTCTGCAAATAATCTCCGTAGGCTTTATAATATCTTCTGCAATCCGCAATCAAAGTTTCACAAGGAGGCATATTCAACTTTCGTGAAATACGCTCAAACTCATTCGTATCCTCAATCATTGCCGGAATGTCCGATATATTTGCTCCGTCATAGCCGTTCAACACTCCAGATGGCATTTCATGTATGGAGAACTCAAGAAAATATTTGAGAGCTTTATACTTGTATATGAGCGCATCAACATTATCCGGTTCATATTCAAGCAACATATCCGCCAACTGAAACGGCTGGTACTTTCCTACGCAGTAATCACAAAAAACTGCAAGCGGACTGTCAGAGTGTATGCAGGAATCTTCATGTCCTCTAAAACAATGGAACAGAAATCTTAAGCCATCATATCCTCCAGTCTCCAAATCAGTGGCTATCACCGGACATATAACCTTATTTATAAACACTCTGTTCCAGCAAATGTCATTATGATTATCCCAAAAGTCCTTAATCTCACCGAGGGGTAACATTCCTCTCTCATAATCCGTTTTCTCCCAATGGGAGAGCAGAGCGTGCCGTTGTTTCCTCTCAGGTTTGCTTAGCCCGTCAGCTCGGAATTTACTGCAAATTTCAAAATAATCAGATAATATTCGGTTCATCGCCAACCTCCTTTCCGATGGCACAAAGATAACTGACTTTGCGCCCATAGGTTGCAAGAGAGAGCAAAGCAAATACACAGAATCAATATCTTATAGAGTGTTGCCATACACAGAGTTACAACGAATAATCGACATTCGATGTGATAAATGTCACCTCCGCGCATGAAAATCAGCGCGGAGCGAAGATTTTTCTTAAATATCCTCACTTTCAGAACGACACATCTCCTAAGTGTCCTGCAGATTTGTCGGCAATCTCTTTGTTGAAAGTCTTTATCTCGTCAGTGATTAGCTGTTTCAGCTCTTTCTGAGGGACAATAAGTTTGTATTCGGCGACGCCGATGGGTTTTGTAAAGCCTTCAAGAGCCAGTTCCACCTCCACGTTGTCTTTCTCTGCGCACAGGATTATACCTATTGAGGGATTTTCGTCTTTTCCACGTTCAAGTCGGTCAAGCAACGAGAGATAGAGGTTCATCTTGCCAACATATTCAGGCATGAACTCGGATATTTTCAAATCGACAGCAACGAGCGATCTCAATCCGCGATGAAAGAAAAGCATGTCCACTTTGTAGTCCTTGCCGTTATAGGACAGAACGTGCTGATTGCCGATGTAGGTAAATCCCTGACCGAGTTCCAGAAGAAATTGTTTTACCTTTTCAACTAATCTCCGCTCAAGCTCCAGTTCAAGAAGCGGTTCGGTCACGCCAAGAAACCCCATGCAATAGGAATCCTTGAAAACCTCGTTGACGTATGCCGCCTGAGCCTCCGGGAGTGCGACGGTGAAATTATTTGATACGTTGTATTCCGGCTGATGCTTGTGCATCTCCATTTTGATGGCATTTACCAATATCGCCCGGCTCCAACCTTTTTGAACTGTTTTCTCTGCGTAATAAAGAATAGAATTGTCATCATCTCCAAATTTTGTAATGAGATGATTGATGTGTCCCCACGGCAAAACTACAACAGCCTGTTGGAGTTTTGGATTTGAGTTATGAAAGCGCACAAACAAGCGCTTCATATTCCATAAGTTGCTCACCGACATACCCATTTTGGGGTACATTGCTTTCAAATCAGCAGAGAGACGCTTGACTACGCTATCTCCATGTGAGCTGTCGAGCTTGCGTTCATATAGTAGCTGACCGATCCGCCAGTGCATTTCATTAGATGTGCTGACAATAGCACGTGCGGCATTCCCTCTCGCGGTTTCAATTACTGCAACAGCTTGTTGCAATATTTCATTATATTCTGATTCGTTATGAATACGTACGACTGTCTCCATACACAAAGTTAATACTTTTATTTTGATTTTCAGCTATGTGCAGCCGCTCAGCTTTTAGAATGTCTATTATTTTGCATCGTTTACAATTGCGTTTATCTCATAGCCTATTTTTACAAATCGACTATTTTATTAAATATCCTCATTTCCGTTACCACGGAAGCACCAGTCGCACCAATCTCACCATCGACCGCCTTTGCACCGGTCTCGAACAAAAAAGTCCTGGGGGTCACCCTTAGGTGATCTTTTCCTGATACCCATTATACGTGTAATCAGTAATAGGTTGCTGGGTCTGTTCTATATAATTGCCATATATATGTAATAGATACAGACAAAGAGCAATAACTAATCCTATGCAAAACAGCGTATTGAAAAATGTTTTAATCTTCATAGATGTTTAGTTAATCCATCATTTATGATTGATAACAATTTTTATTTACAGCGGATAATGAAACTATAACCCAGCAATGCTATTGAATGGATTGTGTTTAGGAGAACCGCATAAAACCACCATGTAAGTCCGGCTCCATATTGGCTGTTACAGACAAGATTGTAACTCAAAATAGCATTATAGGCTATCATCACAATCAGATTGCCGTAAGCAACTCTCGGTCTTACCCTATGACACAGCCAAGTTGATAACAACGACAGTGCATAAGCACCACCAAGCAATGCTGTATCCTCGCTCCAACCTTCTGTTATGCAACTCACAATCACCAAAAGGAGAAGCACAAGCCATGCTATTCCAAATCGTTTATCGGTCAGTTTCATCACCAGAATCATTTTCAAGAGAATACTTTTTGTACGCGTCTACTCTATCAGAATCACAACCCCATATCCAGGACTTATTTTTAGAATTGTAACAATAATTCTCATCAGGACCGAATGTGATGGTCAGCCAATAAAAGCCGTCTTTTCTCGGTTCGTAATAGAAAATATAGCCCTTGTATTCATAGGTCTCATTAATTTCCTCGAAAGGGGTTCCTATCTCATTAAGTCCGATAGGTAGCCTGTTATTCATTTTTTGAAAATCATCAATCATTACGATAATTTCATTTCCCGTACGTTCTATATCAGCAGTATTAGTTGTCATACACCTTTTGAAAAACACGACAATTGCAATCAGTAGTGAGATAATCAACACTACGATAAGTGTGTGCCAATTCCAAAATCGTTTATCGGTCAGTCGCATGATGAAATTCTATATTCTATGGCTATTGGAGGATTCATATCGTTAAGACATGATTCAATCATAGCCTTTGTTCGCAATTCTTTTACATAGCCTCCAACTATAAGGCTAACAGGCTCAATGAAACTTCTGCCGATGTAGATATGCTCTGAGTGGAAATCAGTGGCGACACAAAGTCTTGCCTCCTTTATCCAATCTTCAATTTGCAGAACCAGCTTTCCGTCCTTACTGTTCCTCCATTTATAATCATCGCAAATCTCTGTTACTTCACTTTTGGTTTCTTCAAATAAGTCCTCAGGTAGTATCTCTTTTATGCCGTTCAATGAATCCCTGATTACTGAGATTCTGACTGTACCTTGTATAGGGAATAAAGCTACGAATTTATCTACCTCAGGATTACCTAAATTCATCAGACGACCTTTCAGATAGTCGCTTAGCTCTGTTTGCAACAGCTTTGAAACATCATACTGTATAGTAGTTTCCTTTTCCAGATTATATTTCTCGGTTATATCTATCATTATAGTTTTTTACTTGTTCTTTATATTCTTGTTAAAAATATAAATCATCAATATCCAACATCGTTTATCGGTCTGTTTCATTTTCCATTCCAAGTCTATTCCCCATTTTATCAATCCAATACCAGCTGTTGCTTACCCAATAATGGTATTCTCCATCGCTGCCTTTAACTTCTTCAAGGTGTCCGCTGTCTGTCACTTTTGCTCGGCCGTTCTTAAATGGGAATCCGAAGGCAAAGCGCGGTGATATAATCACCACGTTGTTTACTGTCGCATACCCTATTTTACCATCTTTATCGACGATTCGATAGCGACCATCCGACACATAATCATCGCCATTATCATATTGATATGGCTTGAAACCAGACTTTGCAACTAATGGATAATGTCCGGCAGTTGTTACTACAAGCATTTTCTTTGTCTTTCCGCAGGATGTAAGCAAAAATTTTTCGGAATCAATCGCGACAGCATCAATCACGCTATCTATCAAAAGTGTGTTAGACGCATATTTTATCGCTCCTGTTTTGCCGACCAGTCTTCCGGGATATTCTTCTATAATACCCCGATTCTCACCATCAACAATCACATGGATTGATGTCGGTTTCGTTCTGACCCGACACAAGCCGTTAATCAAAATATTATTTATGCAGAGTGTTGAGTCAATAAGTTCAACTTTCTCAATATCGTGTTCCTGCAACGCCGGCATCGCTTCACATATCAATGTCTCCAGTGCAACATCTCCATATGGAGACTGATACCATATGCCCGGATAGTCCACATCAGCTATTGAGTTATCGACAACCCACAACGGATTTTTCCATACTCCTCCATCTTCCATTTCTATAATTAAGTTTTCCTTGGCAATAGCAATTGTATCCTTCCACCAGACATCTTGGAATCTCAAAAGCTGGTTTTCTGGAACGGATGCAGTAAACTTGCCATCGGCATCGGTCCAATCCACTATGCTGTCTTTCCCATTGGCAAAAATGGCTTTGACAATCACGCTTACCAATGGCTCTCCATCATACTTTCCGACCACGCGCCCATTTACATTGATATTTCGCGCATAGATGCTTATGCACATGGTCAGCAAAATGCTAACAATTATATATTTCGTTTTTGTCAGTTTCATATCAGAAGTACTTGGCTATTAGAATCAAAATCACTGCGAGAACGAGAAAGCCGAGAAATCCGTTGGCAAGATTGTTGTCGGCATGGTCTATTTCATTGAAATCTTCCGAACCATAGCGGATTTGCCGATATGACACTTTCTTCCCACGACGGAGCAGTCGCAGACACCCATACCGAAGCCCGGCTCCAATATGAAGAACTGCTGACCCGAACCATGAACGTATAAACATCTCTAATTTTCATAAGGCAATAATCAGCGCAAAAATGTATATCCATAGAACCGCTGTTGCGACCCATGAAAATATAGTCCATCTCTTTTGAACCTTTGAAGGCAATTTAAGAAACTCAACATAATAAAGTCGTGATTTTTATTTTCTAATAATACCCAAAGAAACCCAAGTACAACAAGCGAAATCCAAGCGCCGATATAACTACCAAAAGTTATGAATGTAAATGCACTTGCCACAATGATACCACCTTGTATTGGGCTAAAATTGTTATGATTAGGTAATCCATTGCGTCGGTCCCGAGACATTGACATCTTGACAAAAGCATAGAACTTTGTAAGTGCATTGATAAATTTGATAGCTGCTCTCATATATTATTTGCTATGACATGTAGTTATTTCTGTCACTTAATCATAATTGCGCCACTGAAATATAGTTTCATTATTCTATCCAAGTATTATGTTTGCCTGAAACACGTTCAAACTTACCTTCTTTCTTAATATACCATATTTCATAGCCGGTATAATACCCATCTCTTACATACAATACTATAAAATCATTTGTAGCTCGTACATAATAGACATAAGGGAAATTGTTAAAAATCACACATCCGTTGAAATCTCCATTGTAACGCCAAAGGTATTTCTTTAATTCCTTAATATTCTTTTTAAGATATTTAGCCGGTCTTTCATGTGCTACACTCTTACCTGCTAAAAATTCCATTAGGCGGTCATATATATTCGATGTAAGGTATAACTCGTTAGGTCGCAACCGAGGTGTTATGGTGTATTCAACCATTTTATCAAGATGCATTTGATAATATCCCCAAGCGAAGAATAATGTGTCGTTGGGAGTCGGTGTAATAGGATAGTATTCTACCGGAATATTTTGAAGAATAATTCCAAATTCTTTTCTTTTCGACTTCTTTACATAGTGAGAAACGCAGCCTTGCAATTCTCTGATAACATGAAAACACGAATCAAATTCTGCATTTACAGCATTGCATATATCTGAATGACAATTTACCGTATCTGCGATTGAATCAGAATAGCCCTGCCAATCATCGAAAAATTCGGATAGATTTTTCTTGGTCAGTTTCGGATATTTTGACAGAAAGGACTGTCCACTACATACGATAGCTGACAGCGCGAGCATTATTGTTATAAATATCTTATTCTTCATCGCTTGTCTCCTTTCAGTTTCTCTATGAAAGTTTTGACTTCATTGGGAGAAAAATTATCAATAGCATTTTTAGGAATTGACAGATGAGGGAATTTGCCATCGTAAATAATAATCCTCAGACTATCGCTTTCAGAAAAATCAATATCATAACTAATGGAATCCGTGTAACTTATTTCTCCTCCTTCGTAATTAATTTCCGCGAAATTGTCAGGATAAACGAAAGTACCGTAAGATTCTTGTGATAGCAGAGGCTGTAATTGATATAAACTGTCTATTAGTGCTGTTATTTCCTTGGAATGACAATGGTATTTGGCTGAATCGATTGGCAAGACCCATGCGGCTGGCGATGCCCCACGATCCAGACCATAAAGACAGCCTTTTTGTGGATCAACCTTGAAACATTCGATTGACTTTTTTCCATAATCATATATCCGTATCCATTGAGGAAGCGGGCGAATGAACATGCCATCTTTTTTGCCCAAGTTATAGCATGGGGATGCGGCCATCAATCCAGTAGTATGATAGAGTACATATTCACCATCCTCAGCATCGATATAATGTCGGCCACAGTAAAATAGCAATGGCAATGCAATGACAGCGGGAATGAGCGAAAACCAGAAATCTATTCTCAACCACCATTTTAGCAATCCCGGCTTTTCAAGTCCTCGACTGACAGGGAGAGCGAGCAATCCCAGAACATAACCTACCACTAAAAGATTGTTGATTAGATTCCACCGCCATATCACGCCGCCATTCGTTACGTTTATCATCACAATGATAATTGGCAGGAGCGCAATCTGCACCCACACCATCCAAATGACTATTTTATATCGGAGAGATTCTGACATAGCGGCTATAAATTGAGTTTTGCGATGCTGTCATTCCATTCAATCACTTCACCGTCGTGAAACATCTTGTTTCCGGAAACAGCATAGCCATTACTGATGTATTTAAATTGTGATGGTTTGGTTCCTTTAAGAACTATCTTCTCGGCGTATGTGCCATAGCAATCTAAGCCATCGAAACATATTACGACTTGCGGATAATATACATGATGCTTGTCTTTGGCGTACTCCGTGCCTTTGCACACACGGAATGTTTCAATATCCGCGCCGACATTATCTTCTCCCGTGAAATCAATCCCGACTATATATCCCCAATAAATCTGGCCGCCAATATTATTGTAACCTTCAACAGAACTATCGACAGGCACGCTTACCCACTCGCCTTTATCGGTGATATTATCACTGCGGTAAGAGCAAGAAGATAATGACAATAACGATATTATTATCAAGACTAACTTTTTCATGGTTCTATTATCTGTAATTCGCAAAGTTACAACGAATAATCGACATTCGATGTGACAAATGTCCCATCAAGGCATGAAAATCAGCGTGGAGCGAAGATTTTTCTTAAATATCCTCACATTCGGAGGTGTCAGCGGCACTTTCAGCCTCACGGATGCGGTGCAACTGACGGCGGGATATGCCTAAATAGGAGGCAATCTCCTGAATGGGCAGATTGTGTATAACGCCTGGGTAGCGGGAGACAAGTTCATGGAAGCGTTCTGCCGGTGTCTTTACAAGTATATTCAGATAACGGCAATATGCCTCTTGCAACAGATTGGAGGAAACCTCGGCGACGAAGCCGGGATTGCGCTCTATGATAAACCGTCGCGCATCTTCGACTGACACACGTTGAACCTCGGCATCACATCCCGCGACAATAGAGGTCAGCGAAGGCTGGCCATATAGGAATCCCTGCACATAATCCGTAACGATCTCGCCCTCAAATGAGAAGCCGGTTACCACTTCCTGCCCCTTTGAATTGAGAGCCATATATTTAAAATATCCCGACTTTATCACACCCACATAACGGCACAAGCTACCCTGCTGAACAATACTCTCGCCCTTGGCATAGACCGCGCTCCTGCCATTAGCCGCGACATAATCATTCAGCAGCGACATGTCAATCCTCGTCATAAAGTCGTTAAGCTCCGCCATATCTCTGCGCTTTTTTCAGTTCACGTTCCTTATAAGGCTCGGTCATTTCGGTAAAATATGATATACAAGCTACGTGGATGTGCGTTACATGAGGTGCTTAACAATAAAATTGAGCAAACGCCAGCGCTTAGTAACAATACACAGTTTACGTTTTTTCTCAATACATCGAATAATCTGTTCTGTAACAGTATCAACCGGCATAACCCAAAATAGCCCTTCGCCTTTTGCCATTCTGGTATTTACCAACCCCGGTCTAATTTCCGTGATGCATAGGCGTGACTTCTTTGCTTTTGCCTGCAAAGACTTTGTATAGTTGATTTGAAATGCTTTACTTGCACTGTATGATGGAGCAATGGGTGTCGGTTGCATTCCTCCTATGGAGGTAACAGATGCAATATGACCTTGTCCCTGTCCCTCAAAGTAATGGTATAAAGTATCAATTACATTTGTCCAGCCCACGATATTGGTTGCAATAGTGTCGAGTTCTTGTGAAATTTCTAATGACGGATTTAGTTCGCCTATACTTGCACAAATAATAGCAAGGTCAATTTGCTTAAACCGTTCTATGACTTCTTTGAAAGTTCTTTCAAAAGTTTTACAATCCGAAATGTCAACTGAAAGAGGCAATGTTGTCGATGGATTACCGGAAGATAATTCTTCAAGCAGTTCTTTTCGACGCCCCATTATTGCGACTCTACAACCATCGGCAATATAATGGTTGTATAGAGATTTGCCTATGCCGGAAGAGGCACCTATTATTAACACATTCATCACGCAAAGTTACAACGAATAATCGACAATCGATGTGACAAATGTCCCATTTAGAATAAATGCTCAAACGATATAAATAATCCTAAGCCTTTATTTATTTTTCAACACATCGTTCGAAGTCATCTATTTTGCCATCGGTTATCTTAATTCGTGTTTTTCCGGACCATCCCATATCGGAGTATTTTACGATATACCAGTAATCTCCCTCACTCTCAATACAGATAATATGGGATTCTCCATTTGTATACGGTTTAGAATCTTGTTGCTGAGTCCTCAATTCATAGTAGGCGTAACAGTCCCCATTCTCACAATCAAACTCATAGCTATCTTTAAGTTTCCTTAATGCGTATGCAGTGAAGTATTGTTCCGGGTGTGCATATACCTCTGAATCTGCATCAACTGCAAATACTAACTTTTCATAAACTGTTTTAATCAAGTCTGAAAAGTCCTGAGTATTCTTGATCGAGTCTATTTTTGTAACCTTGTTTTTAATATTTTCAATATCAGCCATAGAACTGTTTTTTGCCTCACATGGGCACACAGTAAGAACCATTGTAATTGCGAAAACTAATTTTAGAGATTTCATTTCGGGGAGTATTATTTTAGTAGTCTTTTATGGACCGGGCCACCGGTGTCCACTAATTGATTTCGGCGTAGCCTTGACATAGACAACGCTCTTGCCATTAGCCGCGACATAATCATTCAGCACCGACAGGTCAATCCTCGTCATAAAGTCATTAAGCTGCGCCAGATCTTTAGGTGTTGTAGTCAAAATCTACGTTCTTTTTATCTCAAAATGCGGAAAAATGTAACTTATAATGAATGATTGATTATCTCCCAATAACCGCCGCGGTCTGCTCCAACACGACGGATTACCCCTTTATCTTTTAGATTTTTTAGTTGCAATTTAATTGCATCTGGCGTTACAGCGCACTCAATCGCCATTTCGTTCCTTGTCATATATGGATTGAGATCTATCAAATCCAAAATCTTCTGGGTAGTTTTCTGGGTAGTTTTCCGGGTAGTTTTCCGGGTATCCTGTTCGGTTTGGTTCTGTTTTGCATCGCCCCTGACGGACATGAAAATCTCTCGATAAATAATGGCTGTAACACCACCTTGCTCTACCGTAAATTCAGGCCGTTTAAGATTGGCTTTATCAAAAGCCTTCATTATCTTTTCATAGCCACGTCCCCATGCCTCGATGAATCCGGCGCGATAGAAAACCTGAGCCATCTTCGGATTTCGGGGTTTGGAGGTATGCTTGCTCAAAAGAGTTTCCACGGTATAATTTTCTGGCAATACACCTTCGTTCCATAAACGGATATGGTCATCATAGATACTCATCTGATTCCATGTGCCGAATTGCAGTTTATGGACAATGCTGTTGAAGATTATTTCGCGGAGGGCATCTTCAGGGATTTCCAACGGCTCCTTACGTTGTAACCCCTCATAGTGTATAGGTCTGATAAGATACTTGCTGCTTAACACCTGCATTATCTTATCGGTCATCTGAATCAGATTCCCTTCGATTTGGTCTTGACTCAACAAGTCCGCATCATCCGCACCAAACCTGCCTATCTTGAAGCTGGAAGTTACAAATCTGCGTTGAGGATATTTTCCGAACAGCAGAACGGCTCCATTTGTAGGAATCCCGTCCTTGATAAGTCCCAAATTGGATAGGACTTCCTCTTTGGAAGATTTGCGGGATTCAGGCTCTATACGACCCTCCCCGATAGCATGATCCAAGAAATATTCAATCGCACCATCGTCAATATCATCCACGCTAACGCCATCACAAGGAATATCCTCCCAGTTCAGTCCCATCTTCTTCAAGAGAAACTGATGAAGGGCTGTTCCGCGAAACTCTTGTTTGGTTGCCCCACTACGATAATAATAGACACCGCGATAGGAAATAGGCATTCCGCAAGGTTCAATCACAATCTCAATGACATCCTTCCCCTCTATCTCAAGATGGTTGGTTTCCGGAAATACCCCGGTGTTGCTGATAATCTTGTTGGGTATATCTTCCAGTTGCTTATGGAGATTGTCAACACCAACAACAGTCATGTCATCGTCAATGCCAATGTAAATCTTTCCACCTTGCGCATTAGCGAAGCCGGATACCCACTTCAGGTACTCGTCTTTCCATATACGTTTATGCTCAATGTTCTGATTCTCTGGGTTCATGTTGCGAAAATACCACAAAATCCTGACACACACAAGTTAATATGCGATTTGAGGGATCATAAAAACTAAAGCAATTTTCTTTCATTATTGCCACTTTCTAATATGCTCATCTTATGAATAGCGCTTTGGTTCATATTTGACAGGCAGATAAGTTCGTTGATTGTGGCATAGTCGCGTATGTTGCTTTTCTCGTCGGGATTAGCTTCGCGCCATTGCGCTACCGTCACACCGAACATCGCCACATTCAGCACCGACAAGTCGATCCTCCCCATGCCCATTGCTATCTTGCTTTCATTGAAGCATATTGATGTATAGTTTACGCTTGAATAGCATAATCACGAAATGGTCGTTAGGATACAATGATCGCAGATTTGTCAATAATTCCTATTCCGTTTTTCTGTGAACTGTGTTGACTTTGAAGTTTTCATGGATGGTTAAAGTTCAAAAAAGATCTTTGAATTTAAGAAAAAATATTATCTTTGCAGTAATGATACAAGAGGAATCAAATCATATAAAATTTTAGTTAGCGAGACTTAAATCATCACTGACAAATGTGAGGACCGCGGTACACCGGTTTGGCTCGATTAAGCGATTATTTCCGATGAGGAATGCAGGCTTGACTAGTTGTTCGATTTATGAGAGGTGTGGGATATTTGGCTACATTTGTTTCGGTGGTTTGCGGTTAAGTCATTATTAAAAATTATAATTATGAAAAGAATTTTGTTTTCTGCAATAGCTGCTGTTACTATTGCATTTAATGCCGACGCACTTATTCTGCGCACCACGGTTTCACAGGGTGAGATAGAAGGTGTTGAGCATGAAGGGGCTGCACTGTACAAGAGTATTCCTTATGCCGAACCCCCTGTAGGTAATTTGCGATGGAAAGCTCCCGTGGAGAAAAAGAAATGGACAGGAGTGTATAATGCCGATAAGTGGGGCAACCGTCCTCCGCAGATTGCCGATCCAAATCAAGGTGGAGGTGACATACCTATGAGTGAGGATTGCCTTTACCTTAGTGTGACGACTCCGGCAGAAAGTGTTGACGAAAAGCTTCCTGTTTTCGTTATGATTCATGGTGGAGGATTCAATACGGGTTCTTATATAGGTACGCAGGAAAGCTTTGTTAATGAAGGCATAATCTATGTGAGTATCGAGTATCGTCTTGGTGTGCTTGGGTTCATGAGCCACCCTGAGCTTACCAAAGAGTCGTCTGACGGCATTTCCGGCAATTATGGCATACTTGACCAGATTGCTGCACTTAAATGGATACATAATAATATAAGCGCATTCGGTGGAGACCCCGATAAAGTGACCATAGCTGGTGAATCAGCCGGCGGTATTTCAGTGAGTATCCTTTGTGCCTCACCGCTGACCAAGGGGCTATTCAGAGGGGCTATCAGTGAAAGTGGAAGCTCTTTTTGGCCTATTGGTGATAACCGTAATGGAAACACAGCAATATGTAATCTCGCCGGAGCCGAAAAAGTAGGTACGGAGTTCCAGAAACGGTTTGGAAAAAAGAATATAAAACAGATGCGTTCAATTGATGCACGTAGTCTTGTTGACAGTGCTCGGAATGAAACCTTCTGGCCTATAGTTGATGGATGTGTGATTCTTGATGACCAGTACAAGCTTTACGAGACATCACGTTACAATGATGTTAATGTTATAATAGGCACTAACTCCGATGAAGGTTCCCTGTTTTCGATTCCAATGCCGGTTGAAGCTTATGAAGGACGTATGCGTTCAGTTTATGGAGATTGGGCTGACAGAATTCTGAAGCTTTATCCTGCTTCTAATCCGGAGGAAGTATACTATGCCCAGTCCGATATTTTTCGAGACGGTTCATTTGCATGGCCAACTTATGCCTGGGCTAATCTGCAGAGTCGTACAGGAAAAGGAAAGGTCTACATGTATTACTTTGATCAGGATTCCGAGAATACGATTCTGCGGAGCCGCAGGGGAGGGGCTTCCCATGTGGCAGAGATGCCTTTTATCTATGGTTACAAATTTAATGGGGGTGAGATGACTCCGACGGAGAATCATATGCTTCAAATTATGTCGCGCTATTGGATTAATTTTACTAAAACAGGTTCTCCCAATGCCTCGGCATTGCCATTCTGGACTCCATATGAACAGGGGAAAAATACAGTTATGATTATGCGAAACGGATTCTTTCTGGATAATGTACCGAATCAATTGCAATTGGACTTCTTTGAGGAGTTTTTCCGAAGCAAAAGAAAGTGATTCTTGAGTCCCTTATGGGAATCTTTATTTAGGATTTTTCAAAATGCAGTCTCATGTGGAAATAATGTGGCTGCATTTTTTGTTTCTGATATCTTACTAACGCTTTTTAGCCTTATACTATCAATCGGCGGTCAACGGCTCATGTAACTCGTTCACTATACAAATGGGAGAGGAGAAAGGAGACAGTTATAGTGTTTTATTCCAAGTTTGAAAAGATTAGGCTATTTGTTGGGTGGTATGATTTGACGGTTGGAGGTTCAGGATTTATTTGATATCTTTGTGCAGTCATTGTGCTATCCCGATATTTACATAGCCGATGCTCTGATAGTTATGTTTTTATATTAGAATTATGAAATCACTATTATGCACATTGATTTGTCTCATTTTAGTAGCGGCAAATACTCATACGTGTTACTCCCGGACTGTCTTATCTGAATCCACGGGAGAGCCGGTAATATACGCCAGTGTCGGCGTTATCACCCGGAATCTTGGTACGGTTACCGATACGCTCGGCAATTTCTCGTTAAAAATTCCCACGGAATTTGTCAATGATTCCATAAGAATTTCTTCTGTCGTTATCTCCCCAAAACTTTTGCTGTCAAAGATATTAACAACATACCCGACACTATCTTTCTCGCCGATGACGTCATAATGTTAAGTGAGATCGTGGTTAAATCGCAGAGAATCAAGCACATGACAGCTGGGCGCAAAGGTGCCGGAGGTTTTATTTATATAGAGATTGAGGGAAATAGGGCGGCAGGTCAGGGGCTTGCGACACCGTTAAAAGTTAAAGACCGTGCATGGCTGAAAGAGTTGGGATTCACGATTATGACAGAGGGTAGACCTCTCTCAAAAATGAAGTTCAGGGTCAATGTCTATCGTAAGGAAGATAACGGATATGTATTGCAAAACTTCAAGCCGATATATTTTGACTATGATAAATCCCGGCTCGTCAACGGGTCATTCAGTTACAAATTTCCGGAAGAAATAATGTTGGATGAGGGCGATTATTATGTGGAGCTTGAGTTTCTTGAAAATTTCTCCGATGAATATTTCATTATGAGAAGCAAGCCTTTGACCGGTCAGACCCGCTATAGATACGCGAGCCAGTCTGACTGGGAGACAATGCCCTTCGGAGCACCCATTTACATCGAATACGACAGCGCGGAATAGTCTTACCCGAATATATTTTCGTTAGTAATCGCAAGCGAAAGTTGAATTACTTAAATAATGTGATAACTATTTGAACAAGCGTTTAAAAGTAGTAACTTTGTAACCCGAAATTCAATCTTAATGTATATTGATATGTCAAAGAAAGCTTTATTAATGATTCTCGACGGATGGGGAATAGGCAATCATGGCAAAGGCGATGTGATTTTCTCCACTCCTACTCCTTACTGGGACTATCTCTTAAACACATATCCTCACTCGGAGCTTCAAGCGAGCGGCGAAAATGTAGGTTTGCCCGACGGTCAGATGGGTAATTCCGAGGTCGGTCACCTCAATATCGGTGCAGGTCGTGTAGTGTATCAGGACCTTGTGAAAATCAACAAGGCATGTCAGGATGGCTCTATCCTCAAGAATCCTGAAATCGTGAATGCTTTCAGTTACGCCCGCGACAACGGCAAGGCTATTCATTTCATGGGGCTTACCTCAAACGGCGGCGTACACTCGTCGCTCGACCATCTTTACGCTCTCTGCGACATCGCAAAGGAGTATGGTCTGGAAAAAGTCTACATCCACTGCTTCATGGATGGTCGTGACACCGACCCCCGCAGCGGCAAGGGCTTCATTCAGGAACTCGAAGACCACTGCGCCAAGTCGGCAGGCAAAGTTGCCTCCATCATCGGTCGTTACTACGCCATGGACCGCGACAAGCGCTGGGAGCGTGTGAAGATTGCCTACGACCTTCTTGTCAACGGTGAGGGAAAGAAGGCTACCGACATGGTGAAGGCTATGCAGGAGTCTTACGACGAGGACGTGACCGACGAATTTATCAAGCCTATCGTCAACGCCGGTGTCGACGGTACGATAAAAGATGGCGATGCGGTGATTTTCTTCAACTACCGTAACGACCGCGCCAAGGAGCTTACAATGGTGCTTACACAGCATGACATGCCCGAGGCAGGTATGCACACCATCCCCGGACTCCAGTATTACTGCATGACTCCTTACGATGCATCGTTCAAGGGCGTACACATACTTTTCGACAAGGAAAATGTAGGCAATACTCTCGGAGAGTATCTTTCTTCGCTTGATAAGAAGCAGCTTCATATCGCCGAGACCGAGAAATATGCTCACGTGACATTCTTCTTCAACGGTGGTCGCGAGGCTCCCTTTGAGGGCGAGGAGCGCATACTTGTCGCTTCGCCCAAGGTTGCTACCTACGATCTGAAGCCAGAAATGAGCGCCTACGAGGTTAAAGACAAACTTGTAGAGGCTATCAAGAGCGAAGAATATGATTTCATTGTGGTGAACTATGCCAACGGTGACATGGTAGGACACACCGGTGTATATGAGGCTATCGAGAAGGCTGTCAAGGCTGTAGATGAGTGTGTCAAGGACACCGTCGAGGCGGCAAAGGCTGCCGATTATGAAGTGATTATAATCGCTGACCACGGTAATGCCGACAATGCCATAAATCCTGACGGTACTCCCAACACCGCCCACTCGCTTAATCCTGTCCCCTGCGTCTACGTGACGGCACGTAAGGATGCGAAGGTAGAGGATGGCAAACTTGCCGATGTGGCTCCGACAATCCTGAAAATCATGGGCATACCTCAGCCCGCGGAGATGACCGGCCACGCCCTCATCAACTAATCCTCATCCCAAAAACTCACACGGGGTTGTGTCAGCACTTGACACAACCCCTTTTTATTGCTGAAAATTGCGAAATTTTTGATTAAGATTCTTTGATTTCAATGTAAAATATTATTTTTGCAAAAAAAGTAGTAGTATGAAATTATTTGAATATGCTTGGTTTCGTGATTTTCACGGTGCTATAGAAGACTTGAAGTCTTTGGCAATGAGAGAAGATTGGGACTATAAGAAGAGTCCTATAGGGAAGAATCCGATATTGGAAAACTATATAAAGCATACATTTATAAAGCTTTACGAGGAACAAAAAGTATTGGAACAAAACGGATACTCATTGTTTAACACCGGATTGGTTACTGATTATCAAGAAGAAATATTTGCGTTATGTCAAAAGAACCGAAGACCCGGGTCAATTCAATGGTTTTTCTTGGGATGGCGTAAGGCAAGCGACAGGGATCTGATGAAGTTCTCGAATCTGCCGGAAAATGCAAATTACTTTGAAAATTCGTCTGATTTAATATATGATACAAAATTGGAGTTGAGGACCAATGTTAATCATATTATTGATGATAATATATCAAGATTTCCGAAAGATTTACAGACTATGGATAGATATCAATTAGGTGTCTTGCTTCAAGGTACAATAAATGATGCTATCAGGAGGATTCGGAGAAACTATAAGACTGCAGTGCCGCAATATTATGACGGGCGTTTACAGTTATTATTACCATTATGCCTGACCTCTAAAGCGTCCGCGGATTTGGCTTTAGTGATAGAAAAAGAGAATGGAGTTTATCGGGCATCGACATGTCTGACTCTTGATATGGCTATAAATAATGCAAGATTGATTGCAAAACCAGATGACGAATGGTTAAAAGTATGAAAAAAGTTGTAGTTATCAAGTGATTGTGTTATCTTTGTGACCAGAATATAAGTATTAGAAGATTATACTATTTAAACTGAATAATAAATTTCGATTTATAAAAAGCGAAGATACATTTAAAAGACAGATTTAAAGACTGATTATATGGGGTTGTGTCAGCACTTGACACAACCCCGTGTTTTTATTGACAATTTATTATGAGTCCCTACATTGACATGAAAAAACAGGATGTAATGGCAATTGGTGATACCTACAGCTACGCAACTCACCCTTGAAAACTGAACCCTGACGAAATGACAACTACTTCCCCGTCAGGGGATAATCCATATGTAGCCGTCGGTTGAGCGAAGCGATACCGACGGAAAGCGAGCAAGAGCACACGTTTCCGGAGGAATCATCACGAAGCAAAATTGATGATTCCCTATTGGGAAACATTTAGGGACGGTGTTATCATCCCGGGGGTATCGCTCCGCTCAACGCCCCGGCTATATACAGATGATGCCCTGCGGGCAACACCTACTCGCAGCATCTTTATATAGCGATAGCAAAGTGTTTATTTTGACCAGAAGGCGGGGGTGAAGATGATGAGGACGGTGAAGATTTCAAGACGGCCTGTCAGCATCAGGAAGGAGAGTACCCATTTGCCGGCGTCGGGAAGCATGGCGAATCCGCCGTTGCCCTGTGAGTCGATGCCGAGCCCGATATTGGACACGCAAGAAAATGAATTGAAAAACGCGTCAATGATAGGAATGCCAAACGCTGTCAAGACAATTCCGCCAACCGATATTATCATGACGTAGATACATAGAAAGGCGATAACCTTCTCCACCACGTCGGGGGAAATGACATTGCCGTTGATGCGCACCGACCTGATGGCATTGGGGTGTACCGAGCGGTAGAGCTCGTTGTTGGTGTTTTTCAACAGGAAGAGGAGGCGGTCGATTTTTGCGCCTCCGCTTGTGGAACCTGCGCAGGCACCGAAAAACATCAATATGAAGGTAATTGAAATGACAAACGGACCCCAGTTCTCGAAGTTGCTCGCTGTCAATCCGGTAGAGGAAATCGTGGTGATAATCTGAAACAGTGGGTCGATGGTCACGTCAACCGCCGAACGCGCCTCTCCCATGGCAAAAATGGCGATGACGAAGAGTATGTAAGACACAAAAATTATTTTCACGTATGCCATGAACGTGTCGTTGCGGTAGAGGCTTTTGAAGTCGCCATGCCACGCACGGAAGATAAGCGCGAAGTTGACGCCGCCGAGAAACATGAATATCGTGACCACAATCTTTATGTAATTGGAGTCCCAGTAGGCGATACTGTTGTTGCGGGTCGAGAAGCCGCCTGTCGACATGGTGGAGAGGGCGTGACAAACGCTGTCGAAGAAATCCATCGGACCTAACCATAGTAACACGCACACGAGTATGGTCAATGCGAAATATATCATCCAGAGGCTTTTTGCCGTCTGGCTTATGCGCGGACGCAGCTTTTCGTGGGTGATACCTGTCACCTCGGCGTTAAACATCTGCATTCCGCCGGAATGGTTAAGCATCGGCAGCACGGCGAGGGTGAAAAGTATGATTCCCATTCCCCCCAGCCATTGGGTGAGGCAACGCCACATGTTTATGCCGTGAGAGAGGGTGTCGACCGACTCATAGACTGTCGCCCCGGTGGTGGAAAATCCCGACATGGTCTCGAAAAAGGCATCGGATATGTCAAGCGGGGTAGAGCAGAACATGAACGGTAGCATCCCGAAAAAGGAGAATACCACCCACACAAGTGCCGTCAGCAGAAAACCTTCGCGCTTCGCCATGGAGGTATATCGGGGCTTGATACAACATGTCATCAGCACCCCGGATATGAAGGTGACACCGAAGGTGTATAAAAACGCCATATAATCATCCTCGCCGTATATCAGGCATATTGCAAGCGGGATGAGCATAAACATAGCCTCGATTATCAGAAGCCAGCCCAATACGCGGAGCAGCATCGGAATATTTACACGCTGAGTGTCGGTGAAAATTCCCATGGCATTAATTAAACAGTTTCTCGACTTTGTGTATAAGTCCCGACAGGCAGAACACCACCACATGATCCCCCGCCTGGATGTGGGTGTTACCGTTAACAAGCATTCCCTTGCCGTCGCGTATCATGGCGGCGATGGTCATTCCGTGGGGCAGACGCAGGTTTTTTACCGCGTCGCGGGTGATTTTACTGCCCGGTTTCGCCTCGATTTCCGCTACCTCGGCATCGGTCAGCGCAAGGCATTTCGAGGATGATACATCCATATCGAGCAGAAGCTGGAATATCTTGCTCGATGCAAGGAGCTTCTTGTTGATTACCGTGCCGATATTGAGTCCCTCGGCTTCCGAGATAAACTGAAGGTCCTCCACCTCGGCGATTGTCTTGTGAACCCCGAATTCCTTTGCCGTGAGACAAGCGAGGATATTGGTCTCCGAACTGTTACTGAGTGCCACGAAAGCATCCGTGTCGTCAATGCCTTCCTCGCGAAGTACCTCGATATCGCGGGCATCACCGTGCACGATGTTGCAGTCAGGGCATTTTTCCGGAAGCATACGGCACGTGTCGATATTCGTGTCGATGATTTTTATGCGGAACTCCTCTCCGGCAAGCGCGGCAAGGCGTATGGCAATGCGGCTGCCTCCCATGATGAGGAGTTTGCGTATCTTTTTCGATGTCTTTCCGCAGATGTCGAGCAGTTCGTCGACATGGTCGCGGGTCGTGGCGAAATACAGGATATCGTTGTCTTTTATCACATCGTCGCCTCGCGGGATGATGGTGTCATGGTGACGCTTTATCGCCGCGACGTGGAAATTATGTTCGACCATCGCAAACTCCTTGAGCTGCATACCGATTATGCGGGCGTTGTTGCGCAGTTTCACACCGGCGATTATCAGTTCGCCGTCGTGCAGCTCAAACCAGTGGCGCGCCCATGAGCGTCGCAGAGCCGTGATGATTTCCTGGGCGGCAAGCAGCTCGGGATAGATAAGCGCGTTTACCCCCAGGCGCGTGAAGTAGTCGCGGTTTTCCTGCGACATGAACTCGTAATTGTCGATACGCGCCACAGTGCGCTGTGCGCCGATGCTTTTTGCCATTGAGCATGCAAGCACATTCTGGGTCTCATCGGGTGTGACGGCTATGAAGAGGTCACATTTGCCCACGCCGGCGGTGTGCAGTGCATTGAACGAAATCGGGTTTCCCCGCAGGGTCATGAGGTTGTAATTGGCATCGAGCGAGGCGAGTTTTGCCTGGTCGGCGTCTATCACCATGATATCCTGTTCTTCACGCGACAGAAGCTTGGCAAGATGTGTGCCTACTTCCCCGGCACCGGCAATCACTATCCTCATGTCAGCGCGCTTTTATTATGGACGTCGATGATGGCGTCGTATATCGCGTCTTCATCCATCGCACACAGTTTCATAAGTTCCGGCACCTTGCCGTGAGGTACGAAGGAGTCGGGGACTCCTATGCGGGTCACGTGACGGTCGTAGCCGTTGTCATTGAGCCATTCGACCACTGCCGATCCAAGACCGCCCTCCTTGATGCCGTCTTCTACGGTGATGATAGGGCACCCCTTTTCAGCCGCTTCCTTCAATATGTCAGTGTCAATCGGCTTAAGGAATATCATGTCGTAGTGTGCGGCATGTATGCCCTCCTTTTCCGCACGGGCTATCGCGGCGGCGGCTTTTGATGCCATCGGTCCGAGAGTCAGCACTACCACATCATTGCCGTCGGTGAGCTTTTCGCCTTTTCCTACAGGAATCTCGCGCATCGGGGCGCGCCAGTCGGGATTACCACCTTTCCCACGCGGATAGCGTATGGCGAATGGTCCGTGGTTTCCTGCCTGCGAGGTGTACATGAGATTGCGGAGCGACACTTCGTCGCGCGGCGACGACACGATAAGATTGGGTACCGACCTCAGGTAGCTGAGGTCAAACACCCCGTGGTGGGTGACACCGTCTTCTCCCACTATACCGGCACGGTCAAGACAGAGTGTGACGGGTAGCCGCAGTATCGCCACATCGTGAATGATATGGTCGTAGGCGCGCTGCATGAAGGAGGAATATATTGCGCAGAACGGCCTCATGCCGTCTTTCGCAAGTCCTCCGGCAAAAGTCACGGCATGTCCTTCAGAGATGCCTACATCAAATACCCTGTGGGGCATCGCCGCCTGCATTATGCTCATCGAGGTGCCCGAGGGCATCGCGGCGGTTATGCCTACTATGCGGTCGTTCTGACGGGCAAGTTCGAGCAGCGTCTCGCCGAATACATCCTGATATTTGGCGGGAACGCCCACTTTAGGCTCTGTCACGCGTTCTCCTGTCTTCGGGTCAAATTTTCCGGGGGCATGCCATGACGCCGGGTCATTTTCTGCGGGAGTGTAACCTTTGCCTTTCGTGGTGCGTATATGAAGCATCCGGGGCCCCTCCATATCCTTGATGTCATTGAGCACTCTTACAAGGCGCTCTACATCATGACCGTCAATCGGGCCGAAATATCGGATGTTAAGACCCTCGAATATATTTTGCTGCTTGCTTATCAGCGATTTGAGACTGTTGTTAAACCGCAGTATGAAGTCTTTCCGCTTTTCGCTTACCAGATGCATCTTCTTTAGAAGACGGTAGAGCTTGTAGCGGAAGGCGTTGTATGCCTTGGTGGTGGTCAGATGTGCAAGATAGGAGTTCAACGCCCCTACGTTGCGGTCAATCGACATGTCGTTGTCGTTGAGTATTATAAGGAGATTGTTTTTTGTTATTGTCGCATTGTTCAGCCCCTCAAAGGCGAGTCCGCCGCCTATCGATGCATCGCCTATCACGGCTACGACATTGCGCTTGGGCGACTCCTGTTTCAGTTGCGAGGCAACCGCCATGCCTAGGGCTGCGGAAATGGAGTTGGAGGCGTGACCTGCCGTGAAAGTGTCGTATTCGCTTTCGTCCGGATTGGGAAATCCGCTGAGACCGTTGAATTTGCGGTTGGTGTCAAACCTGTCGCGTCGTCCTGTTAGCAGCTTGTGCCCGTATGCCTGATGACCCACGTCCCATACGATGCGGTCGTAGGGGGTATTGAATACATAGTGGAGCGCTACCGTCAGTTCGACGGCACCCATGCTTGAAGCGAAATGTCCGGGATTGGTTGACAGCGAGTTAATGAGAAACTCGCGTATATTGGAGCAAACCTCCGGAAGTTTTTCCATCGGAAGCTTTCGCAGGTCGGCGGGAGAGTCAATCTTGTTTAAGAGAGCGGATGGGGCAATATATTTACTTTTTCCTTTTTCCATTGCCGTCATTTATATATTTTTTGTACAGCGGTATGAACACTACTCCGCCCGAAACGACAATTATAAATAGAGTCCATGCCGTAAAGCCCCTGCCTGCTATCATTAAGTAGCAGAGTATCAGCCAAAGAGCCGTAAGGCAAACGAGTCGGAAGATAGTGTACCCTGTCATAAACCGTATTTATAAATGCAAAGATACGAATAAGTCGAGAGTAATGCCAAATTTATTTGAGCATTACCGAGCGAAAGTATCTAAGGCATAGCCAAAGATACAAATAAGTCGAGAGTATTGCCAAATTTATTTGATGGAGTTGTCAGTTTTCAGTGGGTTGATAGCGCTATTTTAGCTATCTTAGCTAATTTAGCTACTTTAACTATCATAGCTACCGTTTTTTCCCATTTGTACATTGAGGGGAGGGGATGGGGTGCTATCTTTGCGCCATTGTCAACTTAAACTTTACCGCTATGAAAACCACGACTTCCACCACGCGCCCTCCGCGTTTCGACAACGGCATTATTTTTAACTGCCTGGCTTTTTATTTTGCAGACTTGCAATTTTTTTATAATTTCGCGATTGTGACAGGTATTTGTCACAGTTGACATATTTTGAAGCGTTTTTGCTTTATCCTTTGACGGAAAATCGCCAATTTTCATTTCAAAGAAGGATATGGCAGTCAAGACGCTCATGCGTGTCGTATATCCACTCCCCTACCAGGGATTGCGATAATCGGCAAGGCGTGGGGTTGGACTGTTTATTTCTTTGAAAGGTGTTTGGCGATACCTCCGTCAAGATAAACAGATGCCGTTCCACGCTTTTCGCATTTTTAAGTATAACTTGCAGTGATAGGAACGTAGGCTGCACAGATACACATAAAAATGAAACGGTATCGCAAATTTTGCTATGGATGTATTGCATTGCTTTCGCTTGGGGCATGTACATCGGGGAAACTTACCACTTATGGAGTCGGTTATCAGTCGGTCAGGACTGAGTTTGCACGACCGGTATCAATTCCGGATGATGCAAAGATTGAAGTGATTTATTATATTAGTGAAAAAGGAGAAATCACGCCAGTGATATTCAATAAGACGGATGATATTCTCACCATCGACCAGACAAAGTCATTTTTCATTAATCCCAATGGCGTCTCAAGAAGCTACTATGATCCTACCCTGAGAGTCTCTTCTACGGGTAATTATAACTCAAATACGAGTGGAGCAGCGTTTAACTGGGGCGCGGTTGCTGGTGCTTTAGGTATTGGAGGTCCACTTGGAAGTTTAATGGGAGGGTTAACCTCAATGAACTCTGCAACGAACGGAGTATCAAATACCTATTCGGAATATCTTAAAGATGAACCTATGGTCTCTATCGGACCAAGAGGAAGCGGTGCTATGTCAAAGAATTTTGAAATAGGGGGGATAGGAAAAGATGCGTTGAAATCCACTAAATCCGGTGTCATTGATATGAATCAACAATCAAGCCCCGTAAAATTCAGTATATGTATAACCTATTCCCTTGATGGTGGAAATACGTTTGAAAAACTGATAACAAATTTTTATATGAACTCATCATTCTCTACGGTCGTAAAAAATGGCAACATAAATGATGGATTTCGTCAAATATACATAAAGAAACCGGATGCTCTTGCGGAATATTGGTTTTTGATACATATAAATAACAATATGAAGATTGGATATAACACCTATACCCAGGGATTTCTGATTGACTATAAATGAAAATGGAAATGAAAAATTTATTATATAAAGGACTTGCTTTATGCCTTTGTGCATCAATGCTGTTTGGTTGTTCTACTACTGAAAAAATAAATGTCTCGGCACGTCCCGGCACTGAAATCTATATTCCAGGGAAAGCGGGTTGTCACTATGTTCCGGAATCGGGTAAATTGAAAATTGAGCTTAGTAGTGATGGATATTACGGATATTTGCTCTCCAAAGAACCCGGTAGCAACATGCTTGTGCCTTTCGGCATTGATTGTAAGAATAATAGACATATTGGGACTCAAGTCGCTTTTGGTTGTAGTTCTATTCTAACCTTAGCAGGACTAACTTCTACTGCCATCGGTATAGTCGCGCTTTGCACTGGAGATGAAGAGTCGTCTACACCATTTTTTATAGCCGGTGGTGGGGCGGTTGTCGGTGCCCTGGGACTAGCGGCTACGGAAAGTCGCATGAAACAAACGGCTTATGACCATGAATTTTCGTATTTTAAAAATCAGAAAGCGATACAAAATGTGAACCTGTCATGTAAATTGCTTCGAGAAGATTCTCCTAAGGAAGCAAAAGAGCCATCGGTTGCTAATAAGCGTGGAAAGGCGGCTTTGTCTCCGGGGAACCACAATACCAAAGAGGCAACCAAAACTCCCGCCAAAGTAAAAAAACGAATAAAAAACTATGGAAAAGATATCTCAGGTGAATATTCTGGAGCAGGAAGACTTCTTCAAAATAAGATTTCCATAGAAGATTACGGGGATATTAAAGTAATAGTTTCACGCGTCAGCAATAATGAAGTAACTGTAAGAATAATCGAGAATGGCGAGGATTATTTTGAATCCCCGCTACAATGTAGTGTCTCAAAGGCAAAAGATGGTAGTTACTCATTATCTATTTCCGGCTTTCCTTCGGCAAAAATTCGCATTTCAGCTAAGGGAGTATTGAATAGCGAGCAGACTATAGAAATTGACGATGAAATATATGTGTTAAAAGTCGATGCTAAAAAATAATCTAGGAATAGATTAGTGTAGAGCGTCTATCAATATTGTGAAATCACAGCCGACCTCATGAATGAAATCGGCTGTGATTTCATATATCATCTTCTCAAAAGTCATGAAGCGAAAAATTTTTCCCATTTGTACATTGGGCGAAGGGGATTGGGCGCTATCTTTGCGCCATTGTCAACTTAAACTTTACCGCTATGAAAACCACGACTTCCACCACGCGCCCTCCGCGTTTCGACAAGCAATGGTCACAGACCATCATCGATAATCTTGACAAAGCCGATGGCGAGGCTTTTGCCGAGGCTATACGCCGCTATCAGCTTGACGGCACCGAGCCTGACCTTCCTCCGGAGTTGGCGGTGGCTTTCGAGTTTCTGCGCCCCACGATTGACCGTCGTGCACGTGCAAGGGAGAAAGCCCGTCAACGTCGCGAGCGCAATCAGTCGGCGATAGCTAAAGAAGCTAAATCAGCCATTCAGGCTACTGAGGCATCTGCTTTGGAAATCGGGCACAACAGTGCAATCCCCGGCGAGGATGACTGGGAGGCACGACAAGGATATTGGACTGATTTTATCAATTCGCGCACATCCCCACTGACTCAGACTGAAATTGAAAACGGCAGGTTTGCCTACGAGACCGACACGTGGGCGCAGGATCGCGACGACATTGCGTCCGCTCGCCACGACGGTACTCCTCTTTCATACGATGAGCGGTTACGTAATTACTGCAATCAGCTGCGTAGCGACAAGTCGTTGTTAGTTCGCATAGCCGATGAGGTAGTGCGCCTGTCGAAGGTGCTGTACCGCAGTAGTGACCTTTGTAATCATCTCGGTGCATTTATCAATCACGCGACTATTCAACCCATACCTGACCTCGATAGAGCCGCGTTCAGGCGCGCTTTCACCGGCTACATGCTCCGCTGCGCCTACAATTACCGCAACGCGATAAATGTAACAAAGGCATAGACAGATACAAAAGGGCACATGGTCAGAAACAACACAAGGATTTTTATGGTGGACGAGTGGCAGAAGGAGCGGGTCGAATAGCCATCTGATTAGCACCTACTTATGCAACCCGTTTCAGGGTTGCGTTATTGTTGGGCATCGCTCTCCACGGGCGCACCTCTGGCGCTGCCCGCGGTTACCGACATCTTGCCCCTTCAGGGCAAACTCCTTAAGTTAGTGACATTGGGTCGAGGCTCGCCCGCATGACCTTTCTTACTATTGGTTGCCCGTCAGGGCATCATCTTTGTGTAGCCGGTGGTTGAGCGAAGCGATACCACCGGAAAGCAGGCTCCTCCATTGATTGTTTCCCGAAAGGGAATCATCAATCTTAATCCGAGATGATTCCTGACGGAAACATTTTATTCTCAACCAATTTCCCGTGGGTTTCGCTGCGCTCAACGCCACGGCTAAAAATGGATGATGCCCTGCGGGCAACGGCGGACTGTCATTTAGGCTGATATTTCAACATAAATTTCCAAAACTTTGTTTCTTATGTCGTTTTGTCCTTTTGTATCCCGCGGCACTGTATTCTGTATCCTGATGCACGGTTTGGTAACAATAAGGGCCATGCCCGGAATGGCACAGCCCTGTAAGATAGAGTGGGGGAGGTGTTATCCTCCGAAGTTGTCGTACATGAGATTTTCCGACGGTACGCCGAGATCCCAAAGCATCTTTTCGACTGCTTTGCTCATCGGGCCTGGACCGCACATATAATATTCGATATCCTCGGGTGCGGGATGATCTTTGAGATAGGTCTCGTAGATTACCTGATGCACGAATCCGGGCGTATATTTTACGCCGGCAGCATCGGCTGCGGGGTCGGGACGGTCAAGCGCGAGATGGAACTTGAAGTTGGGGAAATCCTTTTCAAGCTGCAGGAAGTCGTTGAGATAGAACACTTCGTTTAGCGCGCGGGCACCGTAGAAGTAGTTCATCACACGGTCGGTGCAGTGGAGGGTGCGGGTCATGTGCATGATTTGGGCGCGGAGCGGAGCCATACCGGCACCACCGCCTACCCACATCATCTCCGCCTTTGAGTCGAAAATAGGATGGAAATCGCCGTAAGGGCCGCTCATTCTCACCTTGTCGCCAGGCTTGAGCGTAAAGATGTAGGATGAGGCGATACCGGGCATCACATCCTGGAAGCCGACCTCAGGTTTCGGCTTGAACGGCGGCGTAGCGATACGCACGGTAAGCATTATGCGGTCGCCCTCGGCAGGATAGTTTGCCATAGAGTAAGCGCGGACGGTAGCTTCGGTATTCTTACATTTAAGACCGAAGAGTCCGAATTTTTCCCATGCCGGGAGATACTCCTCTCCGATGAGCGACTTGTCGATATCCTTGTCGTAGTCCATCTCGTAAGCGGGTATCTTGATCTGTGCATAAGAGCCGGGGATGAAGTTCATGTGTTCGCCCGGAGGGAGAGCCACGATAAATTCTTTGATGAATGTAGCGACATTCTTGTTGGAGATTACCTCACACTCCCATTCCTTGACATCAAGCACCGACGCGGGTACACCGATCGACATGTCTTCCTTCACTTTCACCTGACAGCCGAGACGCCAGTGGTCTTTCATCTGCTTGCGGGTGAAATGCACGGTCTCGGTGGGGAGGATGTCGCCGCCCCCTTCGAATACCTGTACCTTGCACTGTCCGCAGCTGCCCTTGCCGCCACAAGCCGACGACAGGAACACATTCTGGTCGGCGAGGGTAGAGAGGAGGGTTTTTCCTGACATCGCGAACACATCCTTGTCATTGTTGATTTTAATGTCGACCTGACCGGTGTGTACGAGAAACTTCTTTGCAATCAGAAGCACCGTCACCAGAAGCAGCGTGATAGCGAGAAATATGATTACTCCCGTACAGATGGTAAGGGTGCCGGTGTCGGCAAGAGTTATCATTGCTATTTTGTCCATTGTCGTAGTTTAGAGTTTAATGCCGAGGAAGCTCATGAAGGCGATTCCCATAAGGCCGGTTATTATGAAAGTGATACCTACGCCACGGAGGGGCTTGGGGATGTTGCTGTATTCCTGCAGACGCTCGCGGATGGCGGCAATAGCCACGATGGCGAGAAGCCAGCCGAGACCCCATCCGGCACCGGCGCAACATGCGGTCCATACATCGGGGAAGTCTCTCTGCTGCATGAACAGCGAGCCGCCGAGGATGGCGCAGTTCACCGCGATAAGCGGCAGGAAGATACCGAGCGATGAGTAAAGAGCAGGGCTGAATTTTTCCACCGCCATCTCCACCAGCTGAGTGAGCGAAGCTATCACGGCGATAAACATGATGAGCGACAGGAAGCTGAGGTCGACATCGGCATATTCCGGACCGAGCCATTTCAGCGCGCCCTCACGAAGCACGTAGGTCTCGAGCAGGTAGTTGATAGGCAGGGAGATGACAAGCATGAATGTCACCGCCGCGCCAAGACCGAGCGCCGTCTTTACATTTTTGGATACGGCGAGAAATGAACACATGCCCAGGAAGTAGGCAAAAATCATGTTGTCGACAAATATCGACCTGATAAAAATATTGAAATTTTCCATTATGATTTATTCTTTACCGGGGTGTGACATTATTCTTGAAGATCCTTGTTGTAGGTGCGGTGTACCCAGATGATACAAGCCACCACGATAAGAGCCATCGGGGGGAGAATCATCAGTCCGTTGTTGGCATAACCGTGGGCATACCAGCTGTCGGGTACTACCTGGAATCCCCAAAGGGTGCCGCTTCCGAGAAGTTCGCGGAAAAACGCCACGATGATGAGGATGATAGCGTAGCCGATACCGTTGCCAATGCCGTCAAGAAACGAAGGCCATGGCTTGTTGCCCATCGCGAATGCCTCAAGACGTCCCATCAGGATACAGTTGGTCACGATAAGACCGATGAATACCGACAGCTGCTTGCTGACATCATACTGATAAGCCATCAGCAGCTGATTGACGATTACCACAAGTCCCGCCACGACTACAAGCTGCACGATGATGCGGATGTTGGTGGGGATGGTATTTCGCAGTAGTGATATTATCACATTGGAAAATGCAAGCACTGCAATCACCGAGATACCCATCACGAACGCGGGTTCGAGCTTGGCGGTCACGGCGAGACATGAGCAGATACCGAGTATCTGCACGATTACCGGATTGTCTTTTGACAGCGGATTAAGCAGTGTGCTCAGATTTTTATTGTTTGACGCCATAATTTAGTTCTGTTTTGATGAGAGGGTTTCAAGAAAAGCCTTGTATCCGGTAATGCAGTTGTCAATCATCGAGGCTACACCCTTTGAGGTGATTGTGCCTCCGGAGATGCCGTCAACAGTGTCTTCACCGTGAACAGACGGCTGACCGGCTTTCACTACGTTGACCGGCAGGAACTTATTGTCCTTGAACAGGTGAAGTCCGTTGAACTGGTCGCTGAACGCCGGTTTCTCGATTTCGGCACCGAGACCGGGGGTCTCGCCCTGATGGGCGAAATACGCACCATAGATGGTGGAGCCGTCATTGTCGACAGCTATGTAACCCCATATCGGGCCCCAAAGACCTGCACCGTAGACCGGAAGGATGTATTTCACATCGCCCGGAGCGAGTGTACATTCATAGACCGGCATCTGACGGGCGTCGACCGGGAGCTTGCTTTCCTGGGCGGTGTTCACGCCAAAGGCATTGCCCTCGACACGCTCGCCCTTGTCGTTGACGATAAACTGGTCGGTGATATACTTGTTGAAGTCGGCTATGATGTCGGCTTTGTCAGGCGCGATGTGTACCGATGCAAGAATCTGCTTCATCTTGTCGGCATCGGCATTTGCGGTCTGAAGAGGTTTAAGTGACAGCGCGGTAAACGCGAGACCCGCCCCGACCACAATCACCAGCACTATAATATATATGATGGTGTAAGTATTGCTCTGCTTATTCATAATCTTGTCACACTTTAGCTTTTAAGCGACGCAGGCGTCGACGTATGTTGGACTGTACAACGGTGTAGTCGATAAGCGGCGCAAACGAGTTCATAAGAAGCACTGCGAGCATCGCTCCTTCGGGATAACCGTTGTTGTAGGTGCGGATAATCACAGCGATTACGCCGATAAGGAATCCGTAGATGTATTTACCGGGATTTGTGCGCGATGCAGTCACAGGGTCGGTAGCCATATAAACCGCCGCAAAAGCAAATCCGCCGAGAGTAACCTGTTCAAGCGGGGTAAGCAAGGTGGCGGGATAAGTGGCGGAGGGGAATGCGTGAGCGATGGCACCCATAATCAAGCCGCCTGCAAAGACGCTGAACATGATGCGCCAGCTTGCGATGCCTGTGAGCAGGAGTATTGCCGCGCCGATGAGTATGCAGAATGTCGATGTCTCTCCGACAGAGCCGGGGATGAAACCGAAGAACATGTCCCAGTAGGTAAGAGGCTCGCCGACCACATTGGTGAGTGAAAGGGTGTCACCGGTGCTGGTAGCGATCTGTCCGAGCGGGGTTGCTCCCGAAAAGCCGTCGACAACCTGACCTTCGCCGAGACCGCAGACGCTTCCGGTGGAAACAAACACCTTGTCACCGCTCATGTGTGACGGATATGCGAAAAAGAGGAATGCCCTGGTCACCAACGCCACGTTAAATATGTTGTAGCCTGTTCCTCCAAACACTTCCTTCACGAATATCACGGAGAATGCGGTGGCTACGGCAAGCATCCACAAGGGGATGTCGATGGGGCATATCAGCGGGATAAGGATTCCCGACACGAGGAAGCCTTCCTGGATTTCCTCCTTGCGCCACTGAGCCACGACAAATTCGATGCCGAGACCTACCACGTATGACACAATCAGGCGCGGCAGCAACGCGAGGAAACCGTAACCGAACAGTTGCCAGAACGGAAAAGAGGTTGCGCCGATGGCGAGCCAATGCTGATAGCCGGTATTGTACATGCCGAACAGCAGGCAGGGGATAAGCGCAAGCACGACGATAATCATCACTCGCTTTGAGTCGAGGCTGTCGTGGATGTTGACTCCGGAGCGCGAAGTCGTGGTCGGAGTAAAGAGGAAAGTCTCGAATCCGTCAAACACTGACTGAAACGCGTGAAACTTTCCGCCCGGCTCGAAGTCGGGTTTTATCCGGTCAAGATATTTTCTAAGTGATTTCACAATCGATGATTTTTATAGATAAGTTATCAGCTAAGTTCTTTACGCAGATAGTCGAGACCTTCCTGCACGATTTTCTGTAATTCGAGCTTCGACGGGTCGACATATTCACAGAGAGCGAAGTCTTCCGGAGCCACCTCGTAGATGCCGAGCTGCTCCATACGGTCGATGTCGCGGGCTATGATAGCCTTGATGAGGTATTCAGGCAGAATATCCATCGGCATTACTTTATCGTAGACCCCTGACATTATCATCGCGCGGCGTCCGCCGAGTATTCGGGCGTCGGGACAGAACTTGCGCTTGAAGAAATGACCGGGGAAAGAGCGGCTGACGCTCATCTTCTGCGGGGAGAGCGACGCCCATCCCATGAACTCGGCAAAGTCGTCGCCCTCGGCGATTACAGTCACCTGGGTGTAGGGGAAGCGCAGGTAGCCATCCTCGCTTACGGGTATGCCGGTAAGCACGTTGCCCGATATGATGCGGTGATGAATGTCGTCATCATTGACGGCTCCTTTAAGCACACTCTTCATGTCGGCGCCTACCGTCGTCTTGATGTAGTGGGGTTCTGTCACCTCGCATCCGGTAAGGGCGGCGGTCACTGTCATGTCGAGAGTCCCGGTGGTGACAAGCTTTCCGATGCGGAGAAGTGTGAGGGCGTCCATTGTCCATACGATGTCGCCTTTGTTGACCGGCTTGACATTGCATATCTGCACCCCGACATTTCCGGCGGGATGCGGACCGTTGACCACAACCGTTTCCACGCCCTGAAGTGATTCGATACAGCTTCCGGAGCGTACACCTATATATATAGTGCCGTCAGTGAGCTTACGGAGCAGCCCTATCGCTGCGTTCAGCTCCTTTGCATTTCCGTCAAGCAGCATCTCATAGTCGGGAGCGAGCGGTGCGGAGTCAAATCCGGTGATGAAAATGTCACGCGGGGCAGCCCCGGGTCTCGGCACGATATTGTAAGGTCGCTGACGCATCCATGACCACAATCCCGAGTCAAGCAGCAGCTGCGCGGCGCGTGTGGGGTCGTCAATGTCATTTACTTTGAAGTCAAGTGAAGTAGAAGGAGCGCTGCCGGGAGTAACCACTATCCGTTCAAGTTTACGGCGCTCGCCCCTGACGACAGCTGTAACCGTACCTGCGACAGGCGATACGACCTTTATGTCGGGATACGCCTTGTCATGAAACAGAGAAGAACCAACAACAACCTCATCACCTTCCTTGACATCAACCTTTGGTGTTATGCCCGGAAAATCATCGGGAATAATAGCACATGTGGAGGGCGCGACATCCACGGGCGCCGACAGGTCGGCTTTACCTCTGATACTGATGTCAAGTCCCTTTTTTATGTTTACAATCTTTGTCATGTAGAAATAAAAAAATGACGTGTCTTTATAATATTGTGCAAAGTTACCATTATTTTTTATTGTGACTTAACTTTATTTGTGAAAAATTTGACATGCCGAGTATGAGTCGGCTGTTTTTGCATGAAATTGGAGAATATTTCCTTAAATTATGCTGTGAAACATAGTAAATATTTAACAGTTGGCGATGGCAGGATAAATTAATAAAAATCACAGGGCAAAATTTGGTTTGTAAAAAATATAATAATAAATTTGCATATCCTTTCACGGTGTATGCCGTGTCAGGAGCGCATTTTGAAAGTATATGATACCGGAAAATTGAGAATAACGCAATCGCAAACATTAACCATAAATCAATATTCACATTAATAACTATTAATTTATTCTATTCAAAATTATGGAAAATCAAAAGCCTAATGTTGGAGCCGCTCCAGCTAAGCAACAAAAGAACGAAGGTTCTAACGTACGCGGTATCAAGAACGCATTCTTGGTTATCGTAGCTTGCTTTATCGTAGCAGTTTTATTGTTTATCTTCTGGTTCGGTCACGACATGCACTTTGACGAGGCCGGTCACCCGCAGGATCTTTGGGGAACAATCTACAAAGGTGGTTTCATCGTGCCTGTGCTCCAGACTCTTTTCCTTACCGTAATCGTGCTTTCAGTTGAGCGTTGGATCGCCCTCTCAAGCGCAAAGGGCAAAGGCAGCATCTCTAAGTTTGTTGCCGGTGTCAAGGCTTGCCTTAAGAAGAACGATATCGCAGGTGCTCAGGCTCTCTGCAAGAAGCAGAAGGGTAGCGTTGCCGCTGTAGTTTCTGCCGCTCTCGTTCGCTACGAGGAAATGGACAAGAACACCGTACTTTCAAAGGAGCAGAAGATTGCCACTCTCCAGAAGGAAGTTGAAGAGGCAACCGCTCTTGAAATGCCGGCTCTCCAGCAGAACCTCCCGATCGTTGCAACCCTCACCACACTCGGTACACTTGTCGGACTTCTCGGTACTGTGATGGGTATGATCAAGTCATTCCAGGCACTTGCCGCATCAGGTGCTCCTGACTCAACCGAGCTGTCAACCGGTATCTCTGAGGCACTTATCAACACTGCATTCGGTATCGCAACTGGTGCATTCGCCGTTATTTCGTATAACTTCTACACCAACAAGATCGACAATCTTACCTACGCTATCGATGAGATTGGTTTCTCAATCGTGCAGACATTTGCCGCTACTCACTAATCCATTGTCTTTCAGAAATTAGAACGATTCAATAATCTATTAACGAAAAACAATGGGAAAAGTAAAAATTAAAAGAAAGAGTACCCTCATCGACATGACCGCGATGAGTGACGTGACTGTTCTTTTGCTTACTTTCTTCATGTTGACTTCTACCTTCTTGCAGAAGGAGCCGGTCACGGTGCTCACCCCGTCATCAGTTTCTGAGATTAAGGTGCCCGTAACCAACACCACAACTGTCTTGATTTCACCTGAAGGAAAGGTGTTCCTTTCAGTGTCAGGTGACGCCGACTCGACCTATTCAAGCGAAAAGGTAAGAGCGGAGCTAATTCAGACAGCCGTGGCTGAATATAACAAGACCCATAGTAAACAAGTACAGCTCACCAAGGAACAGGTCAACAAGTTCTCCAAGATGAACATGTTCGGTATCAGAATCGCTGATCTTCCCGCCTTCCTTGATCTCCCGCAGACCAAGCAGGATGAAGTTCTCTCTGATATGAACAACCCGTCGACCGGTATTCCTATCGACGACAATAAGGACCTTAACAAGCCTAACGAGTTCCAGATATGGATGCGCGCCATCTACAACTCATCCAACCCCAATCTTGAGTCCTCAATCAAGAGCGGCGAAGGTATAGCTGTGAAGGCTGACAAGGACACTCCTTATACGACTGTTCATAACGTGCTTGATAACCTGCAGACACTCAAGATGAACAAGTTCAGCTTGCTGACTGCACTTAAAACTGAAAACGATTAATCATTATGGCACAGATAGAACAATCCGACGGCGGTAAAAAGAAAAAAGGCGCCCAGAAAAAGATGCAGATCCACGTGGACTTCACTCCTATGGTGGATATGAACATGCTTCTTATCACGTTCTTCATGCTTTGTACCACGATGATTAAGTCGCAGACCTTGCAGATTTCACTCCCTTCCAATGAGAAAGTGGAGCAGGAACAGCAAAACAAAGCAAAGGAGTCGCAGGCTGTAACACTCATCCTCGACACCGAGCGTGATCAAGATGGAAATGTAAAGTTTGATCCCGAAACAGGAAAGCCCGCTCATTTCGTCTACTATTATTTCGGTAAGCCCGAGGTTGCCGATGAGAACAAAGACGGTCTCATCGATAACTCCAACCTCAAGGTTGAAAAGTTTATCGGTAATCAGAACGGCGAGACCCAGGGTATCCGTAAGATTCTCCATGACAAGAACAAGACAGTGCTTGCAAAGATCGCTGTTTTGAAAGAGGACTGGAAAAACAAGAAAATCTCTGACGAGGAATATCAGGCACGTGCAAAAGAGATTCGTAACGACTCTCTTATCGCTGACCGCCCCGTTGTGATTATCAAGGCAGGTCCCAACGCTTCTTGGGAGAGTCTGATTTCCGCTCTCGATGAAATGCAGATCAATCAGATTTCCCGCTACCAGATAGACAATATCAACGCTGTCGACTCAGCTCTGATATTTGACTATCTCGCCAAGAATCCCCGTAAATAATGATGAGTGTCTATATGTTTAACTTTAAAAACGAAGAAAAATGGCAAAAGATGTAGACCTTTCATCAAAAGAATGGCGCGATATAGTCTTTGAAGGCAAGAACAAGGAATTCGGCGCATACGAATTGCGTAAGGAATCAGATGTTCGCCACAACAAGGCAATGATTGTCGTTATTATCATACTTGCGTTGGCATTCTTGTTACCGTTGCTCGTCAACACCGTGCTCCCCAAGGCAGAGGAGAAGCCGGAAGACCTTACCGAACAGGCTATGGTCAATCTCGGTGACGCTGCTGAAGAAGAGCCCGAAGAGGAAGAAGTTCAGGAACGCTACGAAGAGGAGCAGCCTGAGGTCCTTCCCGAGGAAGTGCTCAACACCGTAAAGGTGACCGAGCTCGCCATCGTTGAAGACGACAAGGTAAACGCTGAAGACGAAATCAAGACTCAGGACGAACTTAAGGAAACTACCACAGCATTCGGTCAGACCGACTTTGACAAAGGTACTGATGACCGTAACGTGGTACGTGAACATAAGGAGGAAATCGTCGTAGAGGAAAAGAAGCCGGTTGAAGAGAACAAGGTGTTCACTGCCGTTGAGCAGATGCCTCAGTTCCCCGGCGGTGATGCAGAGCTTATGAAGCACATCCAGAAGAATCTTAAATATCCTCCTGTCGCAATGGAGAATAACATTCAGGGTCGTGTGGTAGTACAGTTCGTCGTTACCAAGACCGGTAAGATCGGTGAAGTTAAGGTAGTCCGCAGTAAGGACCCCGACCTGGATAAGGAAGCAGTACGAGTTGTAAAGACTCTGCCCGACTTTATCCCGGGTAAGATGAACGGACAGGCTGTTGCCGTATGGTACACCCTCCCCATCACCTTCAAGCTTCAGGGCGTATAATCTAATTACTCTCTATTATAGAGTGGCGCATCCATCACAGGTGCGCCACTTTTTTGTTTTCTCTTGTTAAAAATCATCTAAATTTTATGAAATAGTGTATTTCCCTCTAAAGTTTAGGGGGATTTTCATTAACTTAGCGTCAACTAATAAAAATATCAGTTATGGCTGACAGTGATATGCAATATGATGAATCGGAAGCTATAAAGTTTATCCGTGATTATATGCCCGAAGATGTGAGCGGGCGCTATTCCGATGACGAGATACTCAATATCCTCGACATGATATGGGATTATTATGAGGATAACGGCTATCTTGACATCTCTGCGGTTGACGATGCCGACAATGATTCGCCCGACATGGACAAGATAATGGGATATATCGGCAAGATGCTCGACAAGGATAAACTTGCCGTGGTTGACAAGGCTGATGTACATTATATAGTGGAAGGCGAGCTTGCCTACGAGAAATCAATAGGACTGGAAGAGGACTGATTTATGAGGCATCTGCGACGCTTGACAATCATGCTTTCAATCATTGCCGCATCATTTATGTGGCAAGGGGAGGTGTGTGCCGCAAATCCATTCAAGGCACTCAAAGAAAAACTGATGCCGTCTGATAAATCAAAGACCAAGAAGACTGATAAGAAAACCGAGCAGCGGGAAGCGGAAGAAGATCTGTCGCTTGACGACAACCTGCTTGTGCCTGTAGTCCCTGAAAAGCAGCATGATATTGTTGCCGCTTACATGAATGAGCTTGCCAAGGATCTCTCGTCACGTAAACGCGAGACTATCGAGAAATGGCGTGACGGCGAGGTGATTGTCGCCACCATCGGCACTGACAATCTCTTTGCGCCCAATGATACAGTGCTTCGCTCCACAGCAAAAGAATTTCTGTCACCATACGCTAATCTGTTGCGCCAGATGGGACTTTACAAGATGATTATAGTAAGTCACACCGACGATACAGGCTCCGCCGAATATACCGACGCGCTTAGCGAGGCGCGTGTCAACGCGGTTTACGACTGGCTTGCAAAAGACCAGCTTCCTACGATTGACCTGATACCGTATGCGCTTGGAGCCACGGACCCCCTTGTGGAGAATAATTCGCAGGCAAACCGTGCGCGTAACCGCCGTATAGAGATTTACATCATCCCTGACCGTCTGGTGATTGAAATGGCGAAATCCAATAAACTTGTATATAGAAAACAGTAATTTTGACTGAACGAAATGAAGTATTCAGCTTTAGCAGCCATGCTTGCAGGCGTGGCGATGATGTCATGTAGGGCGACCTCACATGACAATGACTATTCGGTCGATGCATCGTTTGAAGGGGGCAATAACGGATTGACCGCCTATATCGTAAATTATGACAGCGGTGAAAAGATTGACAGCGCGCTTGTAGCCGACAATCATGCACAGTTCAACGGGGTTGCCGACAGTGTTGTGCTCGCGAGATTATTGCTCGGTGACCGCAGGGCGGCTACATTCATCCTTGAACCGGGTGTCATCACTATTGATAGCGGCAAGGTTTCAGAGAATACCCCGATGAATCTTTTGTTTGCCAAGTTTATCAGTGAGTCAGATTCTCTCGACAATCTTTATAATAATGCGCCCGATGACTCGGTCAGAAATGCTGTCAATGAAGCATATTCACAGCTGCTTGAACGCTATGCGGGCACATATCAGGATACGCCGGTGGGATATCTTGCTTTCCTGCAGGCTGCATATGAATATGATTCCGATGCACTTTCTGCAAAACTTAAGCAATATCCTTCCTATGCACGTTACAGCCGTGTAAGCAATCTTGTCAAGGCAAAGCAACGTGAGGCAGCCACGGCACCGGGCAATCATTACGCCGATTTTACAATAAAAGGAGATTCGGCTGTAAGTCTGAGCGACTATGTAAAGCCGGGTTATTACACGCTTGTGGATTTCTGGGCGAGCTGGTGTGGACCGTGCCGCCGTGAGATGCCGGTCATACGTGAGCTTTATGACAAATACAGTAACAGCGGACTGAATGTAGTAGGGGTCGCCGTATGGGATAAGCGCGAAGACTCTGAAAAAGCTGTGAAGCAGCTTGACCTGCCATGGCAGCAGATACTTGACGCGCAGTCAGTGCCGACCGACCTGTACGGTATATCCGGCATACCTCATATAATGCTGATAGACCCGGAGGGCACGATAGTTGCGCGCGGCATGCAGGGCGATTCGCTCCGCAAGGTAGTTGCCGGGGCGATGGCTACTTATGCTTTCCCCAAAACCACCGGTGAACAGGCTGCCACAGTACAAGACTGAGGAATCCTCCCGCCAATGCACCCACGCAGTCGGCGATAAAATCCTGTATATCCTCGCCTCTGCCGAGGTCCATCCATCCTTGAATCACCTCTATCAGTCCACCAAATACTCCGGTGGCAAGTACAAATACGATTATCAGCAATGCGGGGGCTTGTAGCTCCCGCTTGCCGTATCGGCGCATATAATCCAAGCCGAGACTTCCCGTGATGCCGAGCATCATGATTGCGTGTACAACTTTATCAGCTCCTTCAAACCATTCGATATCGTTGTCAGGCAACGGTTTAGGTACGAGGGTAAGATACAGCACCGCTGCCGTCACTATTGCCGTCAAGGTGAATGGAGGTAATCTTTTTATTAACTGTTTTGTTTTCATATTTAAATAAGCAATGCAAAATTAATCATAAAATTTTTAAAATAGACTCAGCTTAAATGGCAAAATGTAAGTTTTTGTGTAATTTTGTATTCGACAAATAAGAGAATATGGCATCAAAAGTACAATTTGGCAGTAAAATAGGATTGATTGCGGCAACAGTAGGGTCGGCGGTCGGACTTGGTAACGTGTGGCGTTTCCCGGCAGAGACCCAGGCAAACGGAGGCGCCGCTTTTCTTTTGCTCTATATCGCCTGTGTGTTTCTCCTCGGTATCCCGGTTATGCTCGCCGAGTTTTCACTCGGACGAGGCAAGCGCAGCGACGCTTCGGGGGTGTTCCGGCTGCTTGCTCCGGGAAAGAAGTGGTGGATAGTAGGCGGTGTTGCGATTCTCGCTTCCTATCTTATATTGTCATTTTATATGGTTGTAGCCGGTTGGACCCTTGAATATATGTGGCAGTCGATTACCGGCGATTTATTTACACCTGTCGCAGGCAATCCCGGACATTCCGCCGTCGAGGTGATGGACTACCAGTTTAATGCAAAGATGCAGGAGTATATTGTGCAGGATATCAAGCCACTGGTGATGACTTACGTCATGCTCGCCATCAATCTCGGCATATTGCTCATGGGTGTACAGAAAGGAATAGAGAAGATGTCCAATATACTGATGCCGGTGCTCTTTGTGCTGCTTCTCGTGTTTGCCGGTGTCGCCATGACATTCCCGAAAGCCGATGAAGGATTGCTATTCTTCCTTAAACCCGATTTTTCAAAGATTAGCCCCGCCGTCGCCGTCAATGCGCTCGGTCAGGCATTTTTCTCCCTGTCGCTCGGCATGGGTATCCTGATTACATATTCGAGTTATTTCCCTAAAGAAACAAAGCTTACACGCACGGCTGTCACGGTGTCATTGCTTGACCTGCTTGTGGCGTTGATGATGGGATTCATAATATTTCCGGCGGTCAAGTCGTTTGGACTTGACGGACACGGTCTTGAGGGCGCCACACTGGTATTTGTCACATTGCCCGAGGTGTTTGTGCAGATGCCTGCGTCGCAGCTGTGGTCCGTTCTCTTCTTTTTGCTGCTGCTTGTAGCCGCGCTCACCTCCACCATCTCGCTTGCCGAAGTGTCGATAGCCTTCATGCAGGACCGTTTCAACATGAAGCGCACACCGGCATGTTTCGTAGTAATACTTCCTCTTTTCGTGCTCAGTTCGCTATGCTCGCTCTCACAAGGGAGCATGTCGTGGCTGACAATCGGCGGAATGAATCTTTTTGATTTCCTCGATAATTTCGCAACCAATTTACTGCTTCCGCTGGTTGCAATATTTACCTGCATATATCTCGGATGGTTCGCCCCGAAAGGATATTTTTTCAAGGAGCTTACCAATGATGGTACAGTGTCGGTCAAGATTTATAGACCGGTGCTTTTTGTAGTGCGTTTTCTTGCACCTGTGCTGATTGCCGTGATTTTGTGTGCCAAATTATTCAGCTAACGGTCATGCAGGGAAATAATCGCGCGCAGTTTGCCACCCGTCTCGGGGTGATTGCCACTACAGTAGGTTCGGCGGTAGGTCTCGGAAATATCTGGCGTTTCCCATACGAGGCAGGTGTCCATGGGGGAGGTGCTTTCCTTCTGATTTACATAGGTTTCATCTTTATAATAGGTGTGCCGGTCATCTGCGCCGAGTTTATCATGGGGCGCAGTTCGCGCAGCAATATTTTCGGCGCGTTCCGTATGCTCCACGGTGTAAGACAGTGGGCATGGGTAGGGTATATGGGCATACTTGCCTCCATACTGATACTTTCTTTTTACTCGGTTGTAGCCGGATGGACGATAGAATATTTCGTGCAGTCGATTACCGGGGCACTTGATGCGGTCGAGTCGGGTACACGTCACGAGGTATTTGACACCTTCTCCACAGGGTATATGCCTGTAGTGTGGACACTGCTGTTCCTTCTCTGTAATGCCGTGATTTTACTGCGTGGCGTACAGAAGGGGATTGAGAAGGTCTCAAATGTACTGATGCCGGTGCTGTTTGTGATTCTGGTCATATTCTGCATCAATTCGCTACTGATGCCTGGAGCGAAAGACGGACTTGAGTTTCTTTTCCGTCCCGATTTTTCAAAAGTTGACTCCTCGGTGCTCATCGGCGCCCTCGGTCAGGCGTTTTTCTCCCTTTCGCTCGGTCTTGGAACCATGCTCACTTATTCGAGCTATTTCTCTGACAAGACGCCACTTGTAAAAAGCGCGTCGATAACCGCGATACTTGACACATGTGTAGCCATCCTCGCCGGAGTGATTATATTTCCTGCCGTTTTCACATACCATACCGAGCCGGCGGCAGGTCCGAAACTTGTATTTGAGGTATTACCCGAGATATTCCATCAGATGCCGTTCGGTATAGTGTGGTCGTCACTGTTCTTCTTCCTGCTTTTCCTTGCCTCACTCACTTCCACGATATCCATGAGCGAGATAGCAATAGCTTTTTTCATGGAGCAGCTCGGTTTCAGCCGCAAGAAGGCGGTGTTGCTCAATGCAGGCATAGCCATGACACTCGGCACCCTCTGCGCACTGTCATTCAGTTCACTCAGCGGATTGAAAATATTCGGTCTAACGATATTTGACTTGTTTGATTACGTGTCGAGCAACATCCTACTGCCATTAGGCGGAATGCTCATTTCCATATTCGTAGGGTGGTTTCTTGACCGTAATGTGGTCAAGGCGCAGCTGCGCGGCACCGGAAAGTTGAATCCGCGACTACTCGCCACGATAGTCTTCCTTCTGCGTTATGTCGCTCCCACCGGTATCGCCATCGTGTTTCTTGCCGGATTGGAAGTGATTTAGCAGGGTAGGGCATCGCCACCCTCAATCGCGGGCGCCCTTCCAGGCGCCCCTACAGCTACGCGCAGGGACGTGTCGGACAACTGAAATCTGACGACTATTTTCCTGCAGGGAAAAATCCAAACTTAGCCGGGCGGTTGAGCGTAGCGATACCCCCGGAAGATTGGATCATAATGGATGGTTTCCGGAGGAATCATCTGGAGTGCGTGGGATGATTCCCTGGCGGGAAACATTCTCTTTTTGCTCGCTTTCCGTGGGTTTCGCTGCGCTCAACCCACGGCTAAACAAAGATGATGCCCTGTCGGGCAACATCACCCTCAATCGCGGGCGCCCTTTCAGGCGCCCCTACAGCTACGCGCAGGGGCGTGTCGGACAACTGAAATCTGACGACTGAAAACTCCCACGTAATGCGGGCGCCCTCCCGGGTGGCCCTACAGCTACGCGCAGGGATGTGTCTTGGTTTGGTTTATGTAATGAACTGATTCCCAATACTACATCGCAAAGCGATGTCCCTACATTGAGGGCAAAATCATAGTTTTGCAACAACCTCTTCAGGAAGATAGTGGATATATATGGCATTGTTGTGATTTTTTTCCTATTTTTGTAAAAAATACAGCACCGGAAAGCTGATAAAGAAATATCTCCATGTCAGAAATCTTAAGAAAGAACCACATACCGTTTTTTCTCGTCGCACTGCTGTTTATGCTATGGGGTGTGGCAAACAACATGAACGACACATTGCTTGCGGCGTTCAGGCGTATCATGTCAATGAGCGACCTGCAGACATCGCTTGTACAGTTTTCATTTTACGGGGCATATTTCTGTTTCGCCCTCCCCGCCGCGATGTTCATAAGCCGTTTTTCATATAAATCGGGCATCTTGCTCGGTCTTGCACTTTATGCTGCCGGCACCATACTGTTTTATCCCGCCGGGAAAGCGGCATCTTACGGCTTTTATCTCATAGCCATCTATGTCATGGCAGGCGGATGTGCGATACTTGAAACCACGGCAAATCCCTATATCCTTTCAATGGGCGCGCCCGAAACGGCTACCCGACGGCTAAATATAGCCCAGACTTTCAATCCTATAGGGGCGGTGGGCGGAATCTTGCTGAGCCGACATTTCATACTTTCGGAACTGAATGGCGCCGATGCCGCAGAACGAGGGCAGATGAGTGCCGGGCAGCTTGCGGCGTTGCAAGAGCATGAACTTACCGCCGTATCGGGAACCTACATGCTCATCGGCATAATACTGCTTGCATTGCTTGTGGTGATTGCCTGCGTGAAGATGCCCGGTGTCAAGGATGACGCGGCACACACAAGGATAATGACCACCTTCCGTAGCCTATGGCATAACCGCCGCTGGCGTTACGGGGTAGTCGCGCAATTCTTCTATGTCGGCGTACAGACGGGGGTGTGGTCATTCACCATACGCCTTGCGATGGAGGAGCTTGGTGTGCTTGAGCGTGATGCCTCGATGGTATTTTTCTACTCCATCGTGGCATTCACACTTTTCCGCTTTATCTTCACATGGCTTATGGGCTATATACGCCCCGTCAGACTGCTTGTCGCAGCTTCCGTCGCGGCGATAGCATTTACCGTGACCGTCATATTCAGCCACGGGTGGATTGCAGTAGGCTCGCTTGTCGCCATCTCGGCATGTATGTCGCTGATGTTCCCGACAATATATGGCATAGCACTCGACGGCATAGGAGGCGAACAGGCAAAAATAGCCGCGTCGGGACTCATAATGGCGATACTTGGAGGGGCGCTCATCACCCCTGTTCAGGCAGCAGTGTCGGATTATGCCGGCATATCGGTGTCGTTCACGGTGGCGCTGCTCTGTTTCATTGTCGTTTTGATTTATTCAACAGGAATAATCCGTAAAGATTATGCAACAAAATAGAAAGAAAGTATTTGTATCAGGGTGCTACGACATGCTTCATTCGGGTCATGTAGCCTTTTTCCGTCAGGCTTCGGCGTACGGTGACCTCTATGTCGGTATCGGCTCCGATGCCACGATCGAGGCTCTCAAGCACCGCAAGACAGTATATTCAGAACGTGAGCGTCTTTACATGGTCAAGGCTATCCGTTACGTGACCGACGCTTTTATCAATCCCGGGTCGGGAATGATGGACTTTATTGAGACCGTGGAGCGGGTGAAACCCGATATATTTGTGGTAAACTCCGACGGGGGGAGCGATGTAAAGCGCGATTTCTGCCGCGAGCGCGGTATCGAATACGTGGTGCTTGAACGCGAGCCTGATGAAGGACTTGAAGCGCGGTCTACCACATCATTGCGCAAGGGAGTGGTTTCGCATCTTCCTTACCGCATAGATATCGCGGGGACATGGATTGACCAGCCTTACGTGTCGCAATACGGTGCAGGGTGGGCGATAACCGCCTCGATAGAACCGACAGTAGAGTTCATGGAGCGTGGGGGCATGTCGACTTCGACCCGTAATGCGGCAAAGAAGATATGGCCCTACGAGCTGCCGCGATATAACGAGGAGATGCTTGCGCGGCTGCTTTTCTGCTTTGAGAACGACCCGGAAAACGAAGGTCATGTATCGGGCGCGCAGGATGCCATAGGTATCTGCATGTCGGGAGTGACCCGCCACTATTATGACGGACATTACTGGCCGGGGGTAATTGAGTCATGTCATGATGAAAAGGTGTTGTCATGGCTTGAGTCGCATATATGCCTTGTGCCTATGTTTCCGCGTCGGCAGAATTGTTCGGTAGTGGAAGGGAAGGATATCAACCCCGAAAAGGTCAGGGACCTGACCGATGCCGCCGCGCGGTGCTGGGATGCGATGTTGCAATGTGACCTTGCGGCGTTTGCCGAGGCGTTCCGTGATTCCTTTAACGCTCAGGTAGCGATGTTTCCGGCAATGATGCAGCCCGGCGTACAGGAATATATCGACATGTGGCGAGATAAGGCACTCGTATGGAAGATGCTCGGTGCGGGCGGAGGAGGTCATCTTGCGCTTGTAATGGAAAAGATTCCGGAAGAGGGTGTGATACCCATAAAAATAAGACGAAAAGATACATTCTGATAAACGGAAATAAAATGATGGAGAAAAATTCAAAGATATATGTCGCCGGACATCGCGGGATGGTGGGCTCGGCGATAGTGCGCGAGCTGCAGCGTCAGGGCTACACCAATATCATAACCCGCACACACAGCGAGCTTGACCTCATCAACCAGCAGGCGGTCAACGACTTTTTCTCAAAGGAGAAGCCGGAATATGTGTTTCTCGCCGCCGCGAAGGTAGGGGGCATCGTCGCCAACTCGTCGGCACTCGCCGATTTCATGTACGACAACATGATGCTGGAGATGAACGTCATCAACGCCGCATGGCGCAACGGCTGCAAGAAGCTGGAGTTTCTCGGCTCGTCATGTATCTACCCGCGCATGGCACCGCAGCCGATGCCGGAGAGCTGCCTGCTGACATCTGAATTGGAGAAGACCAACGAGGCATACGCGTTGGCGAAAATCTCCGGGCTGAAATATTGCGAGTTTCTCAACCGGCAGTATGGCACCGACTATATCTCTGTGATGCCGACTAACCTTTACGGCCCTAACGACAACTATCATCCCGAGCACTCCCACGTGCTCCCGGCGCTGATACGCCGCTTCCACGAGGCAAAGGAGGCAGGCGCACCGTCAGTAACCTGCTGGGGGGACGGGAGCCCGCTGCGCGAGTTCCTGTATGTCGACGACCTTGCCAACTTGTGCGTGTTTCTGATGAACAACTACTCCGGAAATGAAACCGTCAATGCCGGAACGGGCAAGGAGTTGACCATCAAGCAGCTCACCGAGCTTGTAGCCTCCATAGTGGGCTACGAGGGAGAGATACTGTGGGACACCACGCGCCCCAACGGTACACCGCGCAAGCTCCTCGACGTGTCGAAGGCTACGCGCCTGGGGTGGACCTACAAGACCGAGCTTCCCGACGGCATACGCCTCGCCTACGCCGACTTCCTCAATAACCCCATGCGCGCCGAGCGATAAAAACGATATATTTACCAGAAAAGGATTTTCATGAAACAGATATTGAAAAATAACCTGCTGACCGTGGAGATAGACTCTCACGGAGCGGAATTACAAAGCATAGTCAACAATCGTACATCATATCAATACCTTTATCAGGGCGACACTAAATACTGGGGGCGACGCTCACCGGTGCTGTTCCCTATAGTAGGGTCGGTATGGGACAACACCATTACCATCGACGGTAAAAAATATGAGATGAAGCAGCATGGATTTGCGCGTGACAGTGAATTTAGCGTCATCGAGGATTGTCCTGAAGATGAGGCTTGGTTCAGCCTGGAAGCCAATGATGACACACTTTCGCGCTATCCGCGCCGGTTTCGTCTTGAGATCGGCTATCAGCTTGTCGACGAGCGGCTGAAGGTGACCTGGCGAGTCACGAATCTTGATGATATGGATATGACATTCCAGATAGGCGCGCATCCGGCGTTCAATTATCCCGATTTCCGACCGTCGGACGCGGTACATGCTTACCTGCTTTTTGACCGCAATCCAGTGACCACACAGCTGATAAAAGAGAAGGGTTGCATAGGGAAAGAGGAAATGCCGGTGACGCTTGACGAGAACTCCATGCTTCCCGTGACTGCAAACACCTTTGATATCAACACCATCATCCTTGCCGATGGAAAGGTGCGCCGCATATCGGTGCTTGACAAGACCCGTACACCTTACCTGTCACTGCTTTTCAGTGCGCCGGTAGTAGGAATATGGTCACCGTCGCCGGAAGCACCGTTCCTGTGTATCGAGCCTTGGTATGGTAGAGCTGACAGGGTAGGCTTTGACGGGGAGTTCTCCGAAAGGGAACATGTGAATATACTTGCTTCCGGAGAGACATTTGAGGCATCCTATATGATGATATTTGAAAATATTTAAGCGTTTAGGCGTGAGCGTTTTTCCATTGGGCATACGGCTTCCGGCGGTGCAGATAGCTTAAATCGTCGCCATGGCTATATGCCTCGCGTTCAAATGATATTTCGCGGTAGCTTCGATAGAGGTTGCCGCGATTTTTAATCAGGCGCAGACCCCATTCCAGTACATAAACTATATAGAAAGGGATGTAAAGCAGTTCGCGCATCTGCCGGGTGTGTATCTCTTCATGATTTATGACTTCGGGAGTCAGTGACATGGTGCGCTTTGCGAAGAGTACGCCAAAGAGATTTATGGCACCGAATCTTCCGAAGGGGATAATATTATTAAGGATGACTTTCATGTGTGTTACTTATCTGCCACGTCAAAGATAACAAATCTTTCACTATATTTGCCATTATAATCAAGTAGAGATGAATAAAATTGAGACAAAGCGGTGGGCATCGCCATGCGGTGAGCTTGTGATAGGATGTTATGACGGGCGCTTATGTATGTGTGATTGGGGGCGCGAGAGTGTCATGCGTCGCTTGTCACGATGTCTTGACGCTACGATTGTAGAGTCGGCGACAGCTTTGACCGATGAAACTATCGGTCAACTTGAGGAATATTTTACAGGACGGCGATACCATTTCGACTTGCCTCTACTTATGGCGGGGACTGATTTGCAGAAAATAGTATGGGAGTCGCTGATGGATATTCCCTACGGAGAGACGGTATCATATAGGGCGCTTGCTGCGGCAATAGGAAGACCGACAGCCGTACGCGCCGTGGCAAATGCCGTAGGGGCAAATGCATTGTCAATCATTGTGCCCTGTCACCGGGTCACGGGTGCTGACGGCAGCCTGACAGGATATGCCGGAGGGCTTGATGCCAAGAGGCAGTTGCTTGATTTAGAGATTGTCTAAAATTTACATCACTTTGCTTTTGATGTGCTTGTCAGCGTCTTCCACTCATTGTAAAGGGGCACGAGTTCAGCGGGATAGGAATTATACCAGCTGTAACCGTTGCGACGTTCCCTGCCTATATCTTCAAGACGTTTACGCGGAATGCCGTCGCGGTCACACACATACGGCTCTCCTTTTTCAAGGTCGTAATATCTTGCCCATAATGGTCCGGCTTCGGAATCGGCTACCAAAACTGTATTGTAGTCATCAGTGCCGTATGTGCCTTGGCGTTCCAGGCGGAGTCCTGTGAGTTTATGGGTGTCAAACCATTCCATCGCTCCATTGACAGCCGCTTTCACGCGAGAGTCAGGTGACGGAATGCTCATCAGCAGCCTCACTATTTCGGCGCTTTCCTGCGAGCAGAATGATGGAAGCTCATAGGCACGCGCTCCTGCCGGGGCGTATGTGTCGCGGTCATGCTGCTGACACCATACCGTCGGCTTTCCATCGACGATAATCTGTGTCGCAAGAATACACTCGATACCCTTATCGAAAGAGGTCTTCAGCCTTTCAACCGTTTTTGTATCGACGAGGGTATTGTCATAAGGGTATTCACCGCCTATTATATCCCGAAACAGGTTGAGGGTGTTGGTCATTGCATAGTCATTGAATGTTATATGCACCTGATATCCTGTCGGTCCGGGCCAGAATTGCGGCCAACCGCCGTTGTCATACTGTCCGCTCAGGAGATATTCTATGCCATCGGCGAATGACTGCTTATATTTTGCATCGGATGTTGCCTGGTAGAGCCTCGCAAGATATGAAAGCTGCATGACAGTGGCGTTATTGTCAATTGTAGAGTCATCGCGACGCTGTTTTTCGACCATGAGGCTGTCGATTTCCTGAGCATTAACCGGACGTACCATGTCAATGTTTTTAGGCCAACCGCCGGTCACACGCTGATAGAGCAGCAGCTGATCGCCTATCCTACGCGCTTCTTCAGTGATGAAAAACTCTTTGTCGGTCACTTTCAATATTTTATTTTTAGGCGCGGCGTAAAGACAAGACGCAGTCATGAGCATGCAGCCAACTGTCATTATACGGAATATGGGTTTCATGATTTCAATTTAAGTTTATTTTTACAAAAGTAGTAAAATTATTTTATATCGCTGAGGCTTTCAAATGGGTTAAAAAGAGTATATTTGCAAATTATTAGCAATATCAAACCGATGAATTTATCTAAAATGACGTTATTGGCATTTGCTACGGTAGTGATGAATATGCCGGTTGCATCAAATGCCGTAAATGTAGAAAAACATTTTGACAAAGAATTGTCAGTTATAGTCTCTCCCGTAAAGTCGTTGACCGGAGCCAAGTCACAGAGGTCTCAGCCGGCAGTTTCCGACAAAATAACAGATCCCGCCGGGACAGTCACAGTATATTCGAGAAGTTCCCTCGCCATAGAACCGGTAAACGATGTACCGATGGAGACGGTAGATTACGGTTTTGCGGGCGTTATGGTTACGGGTGATAACGGAGATGTGTATCTTAAAAATCCATTTTGCCTGTTCCCGACTGATACTTATCTGAAAGGGACGATTACCGATGACAAGATTTCTATAGAATTGCCGCAAAATTTCGCTTCAGTAAACGATGAAGATGAAGTGGTTGAACTTTACGCCTACCTGCTTGATTTTTCAGAAGACGGGACAAAAATGATACCGACCGAGAATCAGACACTTACATTTGTTAAGGAAGGGGAATCATGGGTCATGACAGGCGATGCAATACTCGGTCTTACACTTGAGAATGCCGAATGGCAGGGATTCGGTGAACTGGATATGCGCTATGACCCGGTAAATGCCGAGGCAGCAAAGATGCCTGACGGTGCTACTCCGTCAGCCGACTGGATTCTTGTCTATGACGGACAAGGACATAGCGTGGAAATGGCTGTTGAGGGAGATAAGTGCTATCTGAATAATTTCTTTAAGACCGAGACCGGCTCGGTAGCACCCCTTGTCGGCACAAAGACGGGAAACACACTCACTTTCCCTTCGGGACAATATCTCGGAATCGATGAGGACAATTCATATCTTACTTATTTTTATGCGTGTGATGTGGAATATGTGTATGATGAGATGTCCAATTCAGATATACCCGTGTTCACCACGCATGATAACCTCATTTTTACCCTTAACGATGACGGAAGCTACTCGTGCTCTTCCTGTGCACTGTTTACTCCTTTCACCGATTTGGACAGCGAATATTTGTGGTATATGGACCTGTACCAGAATCCGCTGTTAAAAGAAAATAAAGTAGGCGACTATACTCCCGCCGCTCCTTCTGTGAAAGCATTTCAATATTATGAATCCATGGGCTTCGGTTACGTTACTTTTGATATACCGATGTTGAATACCGACGGGATGTTGCTCGATTCAAACAAATTGTATTACAACGTATATATCAACGGTGACAAGTTTACTCTTTATCCCGATGAATATCACATGTTGAAGGAAGAGATTACTGATATTCCGTATGATTTTACCGATGCACACGGCGGTCTCAACGGCGACATAACGATCGAAGGCTCGTTGCGTACATTTATCCTTTTCAGCGAGGGTATAGAATCGGTAGGCGCGCAGAGTTTCTATGTAGACGGCGACAAGGTGTATTATTCAAAACTTGTTGAGGAAAATGTGTCAGGCGGAATCAATGATGTAAAGCAGGACACCACCATAGTTGAAGAAACCTATATCGATCTTGCCGGACGACGAGTCATAACACCGGAAAAGGGTGTATATATCAAGAGGGTAAAAATGGCGGACGGGTCAGTGAAGAGTGTAAAAGTGACATTCTGAGGTTTACATGGAGAGAAGTGAGAAAGTATATGGACTGTTTAATGACAGTTTCCCGCCGGTACTTGACGGAGTGACCCTGACGGTGCAGAATTATGTGCGCTGGCTTACCACATTTGGCAAGCGTACCTGTGTCGTCACGCCATGGAATCCTGTCAAACCGTCTCATGACGGATACGATCTCTACAGATATTTCTCGCTTTCCATCGCATCGCGTAAGCCCTATCGATACGGATATCCTAAACTTGACCCTTTTATCTGGCACAAGATGCGCACGGTGCCTTTTGCTCTTGTTCATTCCCACTGTCCGTTTTCATCGGGCCGTCTTGCCCTTTATGCCGCCCGTAAACAGCATGTGCCGTTGATTGCGACTTTCCATTCAAAATATCGTACAGACCTTGAGCATTCTCTTCCGGGATGGATGGTGAAACGGATAATGAGCCGGGTCATGACTTTTTTTGACGCCGCCGACGAGGTGTGGATTCCGCAGGCAAAGGTTGAGGAGACGGTGAGAGAATACGGCTATAAAGGGAAACTCACGGTTGTGGAGAACGGTATCGACCTCGAAATGTCGGATTTTGCCTCTATAAAGGCTTTCAAAGCGGAACAGCGCCTGAAATTGGGCTACACGCCCGAAACGATGGTGCTCCTTTTTGTAGGTCAACATATCCGTGAAAAAGGGGTATTACTGATAATCAAGGCTATGGATAAGCTGCGCGACCTTCCGGTAAAGATGGAATTTATAGGTACAGGTTACGCGACAGAGGAAATGAAGAATCTTATCAGACAGCTTCATCTGGAGGATAAGGTGACATTGAACGGGGTGATAAGTGACCGGGAGGTGCTGAAATCTTATTATGGGGCAGCCGACATGTTTTTATTCCCTTCGCGTTACGATAATGCCCCGTTGGTGGTGCGTGAGGCGGCGATGATGGGTACCCCTGCCGTGCTAATCGCCGGTTCGACCGCTTCTGAGGTAATAAAAGACGGATTCAACGGTTTTCTTGTCGAGGAATCGCCTGAAAGTTACGCGTCAAGGATAAGGAGTCTTTACAATGACCGGTCGGCAATTCAAGAAGCCGCTGAAGGAGCATCGAAGACTCTCACGCGATCGTGGCGAGAAGTAATGGAAGAGGTCGTCGGCAGGTATGAAGAAATCATCGAACGCTATGGGCGCCGTTGAGACTCCTGATAACAAGTCGCGCCACTCTATGTGGTGGCGGGTGGCACTCCCGGTAGTAATAGGGCTTTGTGTCGTTGCATGGCTTTTTCACAAGGAGTTTAATCCCGATGTGTGGCGTCAGGTGCATTTTGACCGTCACGTAATATTATGTATCGCTCTTGCGTGGCTTTTCATGGCAGGTCGCGATTTCGGACTTACATGGCGATTCAGGTCGCTTACCGACAAAGATATTACGTGGTGGCAGGCGATAAAGGTCAATTTCATGTGTGAATTTACGTCAGCGATAACGCCGTCGGCAGTAGGCGGCTCGTCGCTCGGAATGATATTTCTACATCATGAAGGTATAAATCTCGGAAGGGCGACTACGCTCATGATGACCACACTATTTCTTGACGAACTCTTTTTTGTGGTGTCATGCCCGATTATTGTGGCAATAATACCGTATGCCGAACTGTTTGGTTTCGATTCAACATCATCTTTCATGATTGGATTGCGATGGGTATTCTGGTGTGTCTATGCAGTGTTGTTTATCTGGACCGTGATACTTTTTCTCGGCATCATAGTGCGCCCCGATGCCATACGTCGCGCTCTCATATTTATATTCAAGTTCAAGCCTTTGCGCAGATGGCAACCTGCCGTGCAAGCACTCGGTGACAATATGGTTGCCACATCCAAATCGTTGCGTACACGCTCATTCGGGTGGTGGATGGAGGCGTTTTGCGCCACTGCGTTAACCTGGTCATCGCGATATCTGGTGGTGAACGCTCTATTTCTCGGGTTTGTACCCGGAGCCGACCAGCTCGTCGTGTTCGGAAGGCAGTTTGTCGTGTGGGTGGTGCTTATGGTCAGCCCTACGCCCGGAGGCAGCGGCGTGAGCGAATGGCTGTTTACGGAATATTACGGCGATATGCTCCATAACGGGAGCATAGCTCTTATCATAGCTCTCTTCTGGCGTATAATCACTTATTACGTCTATCTTATAGTAGGTGTATTTCTTGCCCCGTCGATGTTCCGACCTCCTAAAAAACAGATTGATAACGAAAAAACAGCATAAAGATGAAATTTATAGGAATCATCCCCGCACGATATGCCTCGTCGCGGTTTCCCGGCAAGCCACTTGCCGATATATGTGGCATGACAATGATTGAACGTGTTTACCGTCAGGCATCAAAAGAGCTTGACGAGGTGTGGGTAGCCACCGACGATGACCGTATCGCCGACGCTGTGAACTCTTTCGGGGGAAAGGTAGTGATGACTTCACCGGCTCACCGTAGTGGAACAGACCGTTGTTATGAGGCATACAGGAATGTAGGGTCAGATGCCGATGTGATAATCAATATTCAAGGTGACGAACCCTTTATAGACCCGCGCCAGATTGCCGCACTGAAACATTGTTTCGACGATGAGACGACAAGGCTCGCCACACTTGTCAGACCATTTGACCCTTCGCGTGGATATGAAGAGTTAAACGACCCGAACACACCGAAGGTAGTTATGGATAATGATATGAATGCGCTCTATTTCAGCCGCTCAGTAATACCTTTTGTTAGGAATAAGACCGTTGACGATTCATTTGCCGGTGTTCAATATTACACTCATGTAGGGATGTATGCCTACCGTGCTGCCACTTTAGGTGAAATCACATCGCTCCCACAGGGTCGTCTTGAACTTGCAGAGTCGCTCGAACAGTTGCGATGGCTTGAAAACGGCTATAAGATAAAGGTTGGAATCACGGATTGTCCTACGATAGGGATTGATACACCCGCCGATCTTCAGCGCGCGATAGAATTGTGTAATTCATTAAATGCAGGTTCATGCCGGAAATGAGTCTTGACCGAACGAAAGCCCCGGAAATCAGGGAGTTTGGCAATCTTGTGATGCCGGAGGTGGAAAAGAGTGTACTCGCTAACGGCATCCCCCTGTATGAACTTGACCATGGGAGTCAGGAGGCATGTTGCCTCACATGTGTGTGGCGCGGTGGAATTGCGGAGGGTAAAGCCAAGGCGCTTCCTGCACTCGTGCTCTCAATGATGAGGGAGGGTACGACAGCTCATAGCGGCGAGGAAATTGCCGATATAATTGAGTATAACGGTGCTAAGCTGTTTGTGTCAGCCGACTCTCATTTCTCGACATTAAAACTGTACACGCTAAATTCCCGGGCAGCTGATGTGCTTCCTTTATTACCGGAGATGATTCTCCATCCGACTTTCCCGGAGAAAAATTTTGAGGTACTTCGTGAGAAAGCGGCTAAGAATGAGGAAATAAAGCTTGCGAAAGTAGAGACTCAGGCTACGAACGCCGTAAACCGCATGGTGATGGGCGCGAGTCATCCGCTTGCCGTAACCGAAACTCCGGAGGATATACGTGCATATACAAGGGCTGACCTTGTAAGGTGGCATGAACGGGTGTTCCCTCCTGTAACCGGAGAGTCGGGGGAGAGTTCGCTGACGCTTTTTCTTGCGGGGCGTATCACTCCGGAGATAAGGAAGATGGTACATGACCAGTTCGGGCAGATTCCGGTTGAGAAGCGTGAGCCGATGCCGTTTAACATTATACCTTTTGAATGTAATGGAGCGGGAGAGGAACGTGTGCGTGTCGACGGTGCCTTACAGAGTGCTGTAAGGATGTTTATGCCTGCCATTGACAGAAATCATCCCGACTACATAGTGTTACGACTTCTTGTCATGGCACTCGGGGGGTATTTCGGAAGCCGCCTCATGAGCAATATCCGTGAAGACAAGGGATATACCTACGGTATCAACTCGTATTTGCTCGGTTATCCAGAAGGCGGACTTATCGGAATAAGCAGCTCCACCGACAATTCAACGGCAGATGCCCTGATTGAGGAGACCATAGGCGAAATAAAACGCCTTTCTAAAGGCGACTTCACTGAAGATGAGATAGCGCGCCTTAAGCAACATGCCATGTCAACACTTGCCTCGTCGCTTGATTCCTCTTTTGACATAATGGAATATTACATCAACGGGCTTGTGGCGTTTATCCCGTCTAATTATTTTGAGGAGCAGGTGAAAGCGGTCAAGTCACTTACCCCGGAGTTGCTGACACGTGTGGCGCGCGAACATCTGTCGCTCGACCGTCTTAACATAGCGGTGGCGGGCGCGTAGATGTTGCGGATGACAATTAAAAGTGGTAACTTTGCGCCGGATTATGGATTTTAAACTGATAGCAACCGATAAGGCGAGTAATGCGCGCGCGGGTCTCATCACCACCGCTCATGGTGAGATTGAGACTCCTATATTCATGCCTGTGGGCACCGCAGGCACAGTCAAGGCTGTGCATCAGCGCGAGCTTGCCGATGACATACATGCCCAGATTATTCTCGGCAACACTTACCATCTGTATCTGCGTCCGGGTACCGATATACTTCACAAGGCGGGGGGATTGCATAAGTTCAACAGCTGGGACAAGCCTATACTGACCGACAGCGGCGGTTTCCAGGTATTCTCTCTCTCCGCCAACCGAAAGCTGAAAGAGGAGGGTGCATGGTTCCGCAGCCATATAGACGGGTCCAAACATCTGTTCACTCCCGAAAATGTGGTTGACATACAGCGCATAATCGGTTCGGATATCATGATGGCGCTTGACGAGTGTCCTCCCGGGACTTCGGACTACGACTACGCCAAGAAATCACTCGGATTGACGCTGCGCTGGCTGAAGCGCGGCTGGGACCGCTATCAGTCGACCGAAGGATTGTATGGTTACAACCAGGCATATTTCCCGATTGTGCAAGGGTGTACATATCCCGATTTGCGCCGTGAATCGGCAAAATTCGTGACCGACCTGGGAGCCGACGGCAATGCAATCGGCGGTCTTGCCGTGGGAGAGCCTGCCGAGGTGATGTATGACATGATTGAAGTGGTCAACGAGATACTTCCCGCCGACCGTCCCCGTTATCTTATGGGGGTCGGCACTCCCGCCAATATCCTTGAGGCTATTGACCGTGGAGTCGACATGATGGACTGCGTGATGCCCACGCGCAACGGCCGTAATGGGATGCTCTTTACCGCCCACGGCATAATGAACATGCGCAACAAGAAATGGGCCGACGATTTTTCTCCGCTGCAGGAAGATGGACCGAGCTATGTCGACCGTTTCTATACGAAGGCATACGTGCGTCACCTGTTTATCGCCGACGAGATACTTGCCATGCAGATTGCCTCGATACATAATCTTGCATTTTATCTATGGCTCGTCGGTGAAGCCCGGCGTCATATAATCGCCGGCGATTTCAAGCCGTGGAAAAATGAAATGGTTGAGCGCGTCACGCGACGCCTTTAATTGCAGGGACTGATGTTCAAGATACTTGACCGTTACATAATAAAAAAGTTTCTCGGAACTTATCTGTTTGCGATTGCCCTGATTCTGGCAATCACAATCATGTTTGATGTCAACGAAAAGCTTGACTCCTTCCTTAAAGCTCCGTTGAAGGCAACCATATTTGATTATTTTCTGAACTTTCTGCCATATTTCGCCAATCAGTTCAGTCCGCTGTTCACATTTATCGCTTGTATATTTTTTACATCCAAGCTTGCCGACCAGTCGGAGATTATCGCCATGCTGTCGTCAGGCGTAAGTTTCCGGCGGCTTTTGCGCCCTTACATGGTGTCGGCGGCTGTCATTGCCGCATCAACCTGGATACTGAGTGCCTACATCATACCGCCTGCAAATGTGAAGCGTATCGAATATACCAACACATACGTAAAAAACAAGCGTGTCGATTACGGCAACAACATTCAGATGATGGTGGCTCCCGGTGAGATAGCCTATATGAGCCGCTACGACAACACGACAAAGACAGGGTACAGGTTTTCGCTGGATAAATTTGACGGCAAAAAGCTTGTTTCACGTCTTACCGCCTCAACGATACGCTGGGATTCACTTTATCACTGGCAGGTGCGTGACTACATGATACGTGACATCGAGGGGATGAAAGAGTCAATCAAGAAAGGGACGAGGCTTGACACCATCATACCTTTTGAGCCTCGCGACTTCCTGATTTCCAAGAATGACCATGAAACCATGACCTCCGCCGAGTTACGCGAGTATATCGACCGGCAGAAAGCGCGCGGTGTCGCCAATATAAAGGCGTTTGAAATAGAGAATGAACGGCGCTATGCCATGTGTGCGGCGGCGTTTATCCTTACAATCATAGGCATGTCGCTTTCATCAAAGAAAGTGAAAGGTGGTATGGGTGTGAATATCGGTGTCGGGCTTGTGCTGAGTTTCGGTTACATACTTTTTATGACCGTGACCTCTACCTTCGCTGTATCGGGTTACACATCGCCGTTCATAGCGATGTGGATTCCCAATTTTCTGTATATAGTAATCGCGATAGTGCTTTATCGCAGGGCATCGACAGGATAGGGGAAGATGTTATTCTTCCATTTTCACTCCTTTGAACTGTCCGAGAAGATTGAATTTCAGGTCAACGCCGTCAGACAATCCGATTTCGTATCCCGATGATTTTTTCTTCACTTTGACGATTTTTACATCAGCATAATTCTTCTGAATATAATTGCGGATGGTCTTTGTCACGAGACCTTCAGGCACTTCCCGCGACTTGCAGTCGACCGAGGTCCATTTGCCCGAATTGTTAAATTCGATTGTGGTGCCGTTTACAAGCCTTACGTCATAATCGGTTTTCTTTAGCAGATGCCGGTCAATCTTGATCATTCCTATCTTCGCTTTCGGGAAATATTTCTCGAGCATCTGTTGCGCCTCTTCCGGAAGTTGTTCACGCTTGATTGTATAAGAATCAACAAAGGCGAATGCTGTGGTTGATGCGATTATCGCCAGCATCAAGGTAAGTAATAGTTTCTTCATAATAGTAAATACTTCATAATTATATATCAGCTAATTTTCGCGAGTTACTTATTTGAGATAGTTTTCGCGAATTATTCTACTCGTTTTCATAGATAACAATTATCATAATCAAAAGGATTTATAAAAAAATTGCCCGCCCCTCCCTTCAAACAGGGAGGAACCGGACTAAAGCCAAAAGGCATGATTCTGTGATTCTAAAGATAGTTGTCTTATAGCGATTTAAAGTGTTGAGAAAGTATTACTTACTTCACTTTATCCGACTCTGACCGCTTCCCAGCGCCCGTTGTCGAAAAATTGTTGCCTTTTCCTTAGTCCGAGTAAATTCAAATGTTGCGTAAAATAATTATTCAGCCTAAGAAAATTCAACAAATGTCTCTATTCGCTGCAAAGTTATGCACTTTTTTTCAGCTGACCAACTAATTTTGTGTTTATTTTTGTGAAAAATTGAATTTTGATGAACTTTTTCATCGAAATAATGTTGCACGCCGATTTTTGCAATTTGTAAAGTTTAATATTTTGTCATTGCGAGAATTTGTGTTAAATTTGTACAGACTAAGCCATGACATCAAATAATAAACTAAATCATAATAACTGACCATGAAGCATTTATGTCTTTTTATTGCGGCACTTATTCTTCCCCTCCTTGCATGGAGCGACGGATGGTCGACGCAGTATCCAGAAATTGAAAAAAACATCAGACAACCGAAATTTCCGGAAAAGGAATTCAAGATTACCAAGTATGGAGCCAAACCCGGAGCATCGGCAGCCGTCAATCAGAAGGCTATCAATAAGGCTATCGAGACATGCTCCAAGAAGGGTGGCGGCAAGGTTATCGTCCCTGAAGGAAAATGGCTCACCGGTGCCATCACCCTGAAGAGCGGTGTCAATCTTGTCGTTGAGCGCGGCGCCACGCTGGAGTTTGTTTTCGAACCGGAACTTTATCCAATTGTGAAAACCCGTTGGGAGGGTCTTGACTGCTGGAACCTGTCGCCGTGTATCTATGCCTACGAGGCTACCGATGTCGCCATAACCGGCGAAGGTGTGATTGACGGCGGTGGAACTAATGACACCTGGTGGAAATGGTGTGGCGCACCCAAATATGGCTGGAAAGAGGGGGTTATCAGTCAGCGCAACGGCTCGCGCGCACGTCTGCTCAAGATGGCTGAAGATGGCGTAGACATGGATGAACGCCGTTTCGGACCGGAAGACGGACTCCGCCCGCAGCTTATCAACTTCAATCTTTGCGACGGAATACTCATGGAGGATGTGACATTGCTGCGTTCGCCGTTCTGGGTGATTCATCCGTTGCTGTCAAAGAATGTGACAGTGCGCAGGGTCAAGATAAACAACGACGGTCCTAACGGCGACGGATGTGATCCCGAATCATGCGACGGCGTATTAATAGAGGACTGCTTCTTCAACACCGGCGATGACTGTATAGCTATCAAGAGTGGCAGAAACATGGACGGCCGTCTGTGGAACCGTCCCAGCGAGAACATAATCGTGCGCAACTGCGAGATGAAAAACGGTCATGGCGGTGTCGTGATAGGTAGCGAGATTTCAGGCGGATGCCGTAACGTGTTTGCCGAAAACAACCTCATGGACAGCCCTAACCTCGACCGGGTAATACGTATAAAGACCAATACCTGTCGCGGCGGAGTCATCGAGAATATCTATGCGCGCGATATAAAGGTAGGTCAGTGCGGCGAGTCGGTACTGAAGATTAACCTTGATTACGAGCACAACGAGATATGCTGCCGCGGGTATCTCCCCATTGTACGCAACGTGAATCTCGACAACGTGACTTGCGAGAAGAGCAAATACGGAGTACAGATAATCGCTCTTGACACCTGTGTCAACGTCTATGACATAAATATCAAGGACTGCCATTTCAATGGTGTTGCCGACGGCAATTCAATCACCGGCAAGGTAAGGGATATCAATTACGACAATTTCTATGTCAACGGCAGCCTATGTCTGACCAAATATCCTTACAAACATTACAGCGAGTGGATTACCGCCTCGGAAATGAAGCGTGTGCCGAAGTCATTCCTTCTTGATTTTGCCCAGAAGCCCCGCTGGAGCTATGTGATGGGTATCGAGCTTGGCGGAATGCTTGACACATATAAAAAGTATGGCAACAAGGAGATTCTGGACTATTGCAAGATGTACACCGACACGATGATAAATCCTGACGGAAGCATACGCAATTACAAGCTCTCCGATTACAACCTCGACAATGTGCGTACCGGTCATTTTGTAGCCAAGATGTACCAGCTTTTGCCCGAGGAGAAAAACCGCAAGGCACTTTTCACCTTGATGGAGCAGATGAAAAATCAGCCCCGTACCAAGGAGGGCGTGTACTGGCACAAGGCTATATATGCCTATCAGGTGTGGCTCGACGGCATATTCATGGGACTGCCGGTGTCGACATTGACGGCAGGCATGTTCCTCCCGGAAAAGGAGGCTCTTGCCATCTATGATGACGCGGTCGACCAGATGAAAAAGACATACGAGCGCACCCTCGACCCCAAGACCGGTCTTAACCGTCATGCGTGGGATGAGAATCATGACATGTTCTGGTCGGACAACGAGACCGGACTTTCGCAGCACTGCTGGGCGCGTGCCCAAGGCTGGTTCACGATGGCGCTCGTGGAGCTGCTTGATAATCTTCCTGAAAATTATGCACGTCGCGGCGAGGCAATAGAATTGCTTAACAAAGTGCTTGCCAATGTAGTGAAGTGGCAGGACAAGGATACAGGCGTATGGTATCAGGTCATGGATAGCCCCGGTCGCGAAGGCAATTATCTTGAATCGACAGCTTCGTCGATGTTTGCCTACGGATTGCTGAAATCATATAATAAAGGATATGTCGACGCTTCTTTCCGCGATGCAGGCATCAAGGCTTACCGAGGCATCATAAATAATTTCATAAAGATCAATCCCGACAGCACCATCTCGCTCACCAACTGCTGCGCGGTTGCAGGTCTCGGTCCGGGCATGAGCGAATCAGTGAAAAAGGCGGCTCCCAAGGTTAAGGAAAACCGTCGCCGCGACGGGTCGTATGAATATTATCTGAGCGAACCGGTACGCGACAACGATGCCAAGGGTATCGGCCCGTTTATCTGGGCGTCGCTTGAGATGGAAGACATGGGCTTCACCACCGACAATGTGATGCAGCCTATCGACCGTCAGGCGGTGGTCACCCGTAATAATCCGGTGGTCACGGGCTATGACCCGCTTGCAAGTCTATCAGTCGGCAATGGCAGCTTTGCTGCCACTGTCGACTTGACAGGACTCCAGAGCTATCCCGAAGAATATAAAGCAGGTGTGCCGGTTTCCACAATGTCAGAGTGGGGCTGGCACTCTTTTCCTAATATAGACAACCTTCAGGCTTCCGAGTCACAACGCGAGATGGATCTCGGTCACGGGCGCAAGGAGGTATATGCGGTGGAATATAAAGACGGGAGCCGCAATGCCAAGGCTACCGATTATTTCCGCGTCAACCCTCATCGTCTGAATCTCGGGCATGTGGGGCTGCTTCTCACTGACAGTACGGGTCGTCGCCTTACACCGGAAGAACTCACTGGAGTAAAACAGGAACTCGCCCTCTGGGACGGAAAAATAGAGACGGTGTTTGATGCCGGCGGTGAACGCGTCGAGGTCACGACCTCGTGTATGCAGAACCGCGATTGCCTTTTCGGCAGGATTAAAAGTGAATTGCTACCGGACGGCCGCGCATCGGTGACGCTGAAATTTCCTTATCCCACCGGTCTTCACGCCGATGACGGCAGCGATTATTCGCGTCCCGAAGCCCACTCGTCGAAGATAGTAGACCTTAAGCCTCACGGCGCCGTGATCGAACGTACACTTGACGACACGAAATATTACGTGACGGTAGAGTGGGAGGGCGGTGCTGCATTTAAGGAAGTGGCACCGCATTGTTTTTCTCTGTCGACCGGTGACAATGTGCTTACCTTTGCCGTGGAGTACACACCGGAACCTGTCAAGAACCGTGACGCTTCATTTTCTTATGACCACGCGCTGAAGGCGGTCATGAAAAGCTGGCCGTCATTCTGGAAAAAAGGTGCTATCGTGGATTTCTCGGAGTGTACCGACCCACGCGCGGCAGAGCTTGAACGCCGTACAGTGCTTTCGCAATATCTTACCGCGATAAATTGCATGGGGTCCATGCCTCCGCAGGAAACCGGACTTACAAGCAATTCATGGTTCGGCCGCCCTCATCTCGAAATGACCTGGTGGCATGCCGTCGACTTCGCGTTGTGGAATCGCCCTGCTGCGGTAGGCAAGATGCTCGACTGGTATAATGATGTGGCTTATCCTGTGGCGCGGGAGATAGCCGCACGTCAGGGTTTTGAGGGTGTGCGCTGGATGAAGATGACCGATCCGCAGGCGGGTGAGGCACCTTCCAATACCGGGTCGTTCCTGATATGGCAGCAGCCTCATTATATTTATATGGCGGAAGAGATGTACCGCGCCAACCCCGATGCGACGACTCTCGACAAGTATGGCGAGCAGGTTGAGGCAACCGCCGCGTTCATGGCTGATTATGCCCGTAGCTGCGCTCCCGCAAAGGGAAAAGGCGCGATAAAACTTTTCGGACACACCGCCATGCAGGAGTCGATGTCAAAGGATTTTTCATGCAATCACCCCTTTGAGCTCGCTTATTGGCGCTACGGACTTGAAAAGGCACAGCAATGGCGTGAACGTCGCGGCATGGAACGTCATAAGGAGTGGGATGAGATTATCTCGCGCCTGTCTCCGCTCCCTCAGCGCGACGGAGTGTATGTTGCCGGTGAACCGGTGAAGAAGTTTGACAACAGCCGTCGTGGCAACGCGACTTTTGACCCATACGTTGCTGCTGCACAAAAAGGAGCTTCCTCTATTTCAGAGTCCGATTTCCTGATGAAGTCCAAGAGCGATCATCCCGCCGTGCTCGGAGCATGCGGACTGCTACCCGACATGGGGCATTACGACCGTGAGATGATGGGGCGTACGCTTGACAGCGTGATGGCTGACTGGAACTGGGGCAGCACATGGGGATGGGATTACGGAATGATTGCCATGTGTGCCGCCCGTCTCGGTCGTCCCGAGACCGCTCTTGAAGCTCTTTTGATAGACAAGGGTAAGAACACGTATCTCGTGAGCGGTCATAATTACCAGGAGCCGAAGCGTCTCCGTCTTTACCTGCCCGGCAACGGTAGCCTGCTTGATGCAGTCGCCATGATGTGTGCGGGTTGGGACGGTTGCAAGGAAGTGCGCAATCCGGGATTCCCTTCCGACGGCACATGGAATGTGCGCTGGGAAGGATTGCGCCGCATGCAATGATACGATTTTGACTAACCGATACAGGCACGGAAACCCAAATGGATTCCGTGCCTGTATTTTTTTATCAATTTGTCAAGCCATATCCGGTCTTTGTGGCTTGCCTGCATGATAAAGGTGACATCGGTCAGCGATTTTGAGCTATTTATCAACAATAGGATAAACTTTTTGTAATTTTGCTTGTTTTGATTGTGTAAAGAATGTATCTTTGTGCAAAGTTTCAACGTCTGAATCGAGCGACTCGTAAATCATGTTTCATTATACGTGTTTTTCGATTATTTCCCATAGTGATAATAATATTAAGGCTTGTCCTTTCTCATCGATGTTTTGTGCATTGAATGAAAAAGAAGTGTGACAATGCCTGAGAAAATGATAATAACCTCAAGAGTTAAGAATGTATAAACTTGATGATCTCAATGCGATGGACGAAAATCAGTTGAAGTCAATCGCTGAATCTATGAACATTAAGAAGGCTGACTCTTTCTCCCAGGAAGAGCTGGTATATAAAATCCTCGATAAGCAGGCTGAAGACCTTGCCTCCTCTGCCGGAGAAAAGAAACGCCGTGGAAAAGAGCCTAAAGCGAAAAAGAACGATGCCGAGCAGCCACAGGAGCAGCAGAAGAAAAAGAAAAAACAGCCCGCTCAGCCTGAATCGCAACAGTCGGCAACTACCGTTGTTGTTGTTGAGCCTGAACAGGTAAAAGCTGAAAATGCGCAGCCTGAGGCTGCAGCCGACAGTCAGCCTAAAGCAGAGGCTCCGCGCCGCAAACGCGGTCGCCCTTCAAAGCAGCAAAAAGAGGCTGAGGCGGCTGCAAGAAACGAAGCCAATCAGGATATCGAGCCTGCGATGTTGCCTATGCTTGATGAGCCGGAGGCGTCGTTGCCGGAGATTGCTGCTGAAGAAGATGATCATCGTGACCAGCTTACTCTTATGGCTCCGCTACCATTGAATGAGAAGGAAGAGCCGGTAGCCGGACTACTGCCTGAGAATAATGAAGCGCCGGTTGCCGATACGCAGGGAGAACCGCAAGATGCTACTGAGGGTGGTGATAAGCCTGAAGATGACATGTCTAACGAGCGTCGTCGCGATTTCCGTCCATCCAAAGACTCGACATTCGGCTCGTTTTTCCGCAGTGACCGTAAATTTGTGCCCCGTTCACAGCGTGAAAAAGAGGAAGCGGCGGCTGCGGCGGCAAGAGCGGCTGCAACAGCGCCGATAATCATCCAGGAACCGGGACAGGAGGTTCAGCAGCCCCTCAACAACAACCGTCAGCAACAGGGGCAGGGCAAGAAAAATAAGAAAAATCGCAATAATCAGAATAATAACCAGCAACAGCCCCAGATGGCACAGCCTCAGGAGCCTCAGATGCCGCAATATAACTTTGACGGGCTTCTTACCGCTTCAGGTGTGCTTGAGGTGATGCCCGACGGTTACGGATTTTTGCGTTCAAGCGACTATAATTACCTGTCGTCGCCCGATGATGTATATGTCACCCAGTCTCAGATAAAGCTTAACGGATTGAAAACCGGAGATGTCGTGGAAGGATATATCCGACCGCCGAAAGAGGGTGAGAAATATTTCCCGTTAAGCGAGGTGCTCATGGTCAACGGACGTTCACCGGAGTTTATCCGCGACCGTGTGCATTTCGAGCATCTTACCCCGCTTTTCCCTGATGAGAAATTTGACCTTACGAGCGGTCGTACATGTAATCTGTCGACCCGTATCGTAGATATGTTCTCCCCGATAGGCAAGGGACAGCGCGGACTTATCGTGGCTCCGCCAAAGACCGGTAAGACAATACTTCTCAAAGATATTGCCAATGCCATAGCGGAAAATCATCCCGACACATATATTATAATACTACTTATTGACGAGCGCCCCGAGGAGGTGACCGACATGAGCCGTAGTGTGAATGCAGAGGTGATAGCCTCCACATTTGACGAGCCTGCCGACCGTCATGTCAAGATTGCCAGCATAGTGCTTGAAAAAGCGAAGCGAATGGTGGAGTGTGGTCATGACGTGGTGATACTTCTTGACTCTATCACGAGACTTGCACGTGCCTACAACACTGTATCACCCGCTTCCGGAAAGATACTTTCGGGCGGTGTCGACGCCAATGCACTCCAGAAGCCGAAACGCTTCTTCGGTGCTGCGCGTAACATCGAGAACGGCGGTTCGCTCACCATAATCGCAACCGCTCTTACCGAGACAAGTTCAAAGATGGATGAGGTGATTTTCGAGGAGTTCAAGGGTACCGGCAACATGGAGCTTCAGCTCGACCGCAAGTTGTCCAACAAGCGTGTATTCCCTGCCGTCGACATCATGGCGTCGAGCACCCGTCGCGACGATCTTTTGCTCCGTCCCGAAACACTTCAGCGTATGTGGATTCTTCGCCGTTATCTCAGCGACCGCACCTCGGTCGAGGCGATGGAATTTATGCGTGACCAGATGGAGAAGACCCGTGATAACGATGAATTGCTACGTTCGATGAACGCATAACCATCGGTGCCCATGTCGGTGTCGTGTCACAAGTGGGTCCTGTGGCTGGCGGGAGCTTGCGCCGCTATATCCTTGTGGGGATGTAGTTCTACCCGCCATGTGCCTCAGGGGCAATATCTTGTCGACAATGTAGATATAAAGATAGTTGACAATTCCGAAGTCAAGGAATCGGAACTTGTCAACTATTTGCGTCAGACGCCTAATCATAAAGTGCTCGGCTTTATGAAACTTCAGCTTGCCACGTATAATATGTCAGGCTCCGACACTACGAAATGGTTTAACCGATGGGTGCGCCGTCTCGGTCAGCCGCCTGTCATATATGATCCGCAACTTACCGATATGTCGGAATTCCAGTTGCGTCAGGCTCTTGTCAACCGTGGTTATATGGAGGCAAGCGTGGTTGCCGACACGATAATTCACGGCAAAGGAAAGAAGATAGACATCACATATAATATCACTACCGGCAAGCCGCATTTTATAACCACGCTCGACTATAATATCCCCGATGATTCGATACGCGCGCTCATAAAAGCGTCGGACAATGTACTGCAGGTGTCACCCGGCGATATCCTTGACCGAAACAAACTCGACGAGGAGCGTGTGAGGATTACCGAACTGTTGCGTAACAACGGTTACTATACCTTCAATAAGGAATATATCACCTTTTCCGCCGATACCGCCGCAGGGTCGCGTGAGGTCAACCTTACGATGAACTTGCGTCCACCTCATCTGCGCGGTCAGCAACATTCCTCTCCCGATTCGTTGACTCACAGGGTATATTTTCTCCGTAACATCTTCTTTGTCACGGATTATAATCCCGGAGAGGATTATGGCACGTATGGATATCATTCCTCCGACACGGTGCATTACAGGGACATAACCATCCTCTATGGCGATGACCGCTATCTGCGCCCGAAGGTGCTGTATGACGCATGTCACATGCAGGCTGGCGAAAAATATCATGCATGGCAGGTCGACCGGACCTATGAGTCACTTGGTAGGCTCGGCATATTGAAATATGTCAATATCGACATGAGACCCGTAGGCACGATTGACGGGAAGACATGGCTTGATGCCTATATTCTTCTTACGCGAGGGAAAAAGCAGGGAGTTTCGCTTGAACTTGAGGGCACAAACTCGGAGGGGGATCTCGGCTTTGGCGTGGGGCTTACCTATATGCACCGTAATCTTGCCCACGGCTCGGAATTGTTGACGGCTAAATTGCGTACGAGTTATGAGAGTCTGTCGGGTGATTTCAGCGGGCTTATAAACAACCGTTATATGGAGTATGCGGGAGAAGTCAGCATAACTTTCCCGGAATTTGAGGCTCCTTTCCTCTCGTCAAATTTCAAAAAACGCGTCAAGGCGTCTACCGAGTTTGCCGTGTCGTTTAACTATCAGGAGCGCCCTGAATACACGCGTATCATAGCCGGCGCGGGCTGGAAATACCGTTGGGCTAATCGGGGCAATACCCGTCGTCACCGGTTTGACCTCATTGATATAAACTATGTGTATCTCCCGAAGAGTACCATTGATTTCATAAATCAGATTGCGCCCTCCAATCCGTTACTGCGTTACAGTTACGAAGACCACTTCATCATGCGGCTGGGTTACGGTTACTATCACACTAACAAGCGAGTCCCGTCGGCTGCTTCGCTGCGGCGTTCGTTGCTTCAGCCGTCAATCTACACCATACGTGCCAATATCGAGACAGCGGGAAATCTGCTTTATGCCATCTCCTCGGCGATAGGACAGCATAAGGATGACGGCGCTTACAAGGTGTTCGGCATCCAGTATGCGCAATATGTCAAGGCTGATGCCGACTATTCTTATACGAAAAACTTCGATTTCCGTAATTCCCTCTCTTTTCATGTAGGAGCGGGTATAGGTGTGCCTTACGGCAATTCCTCGATGCTGCCGTTTGAAAAGCGTTTTTATGCCGGCGGTGCAAACAGTGTAAGAGGGTGGGGTGTGCGCACCCTTGGCCCGGGAAGCTATGACGCTAAAAATTCAGTGACCGATTTTATAAATCAGTGTGGCGACATCCGTCTTGACATAAACCTCGAATATCGCGCAAGGCTGTTCTGGGTTATCGAGGGGGCGCTTTTCATAGATGCCGGCAATATATGGACCATACGTAAGTATGAGAATCAGCCCGGCGGTGAATTTAAGTTTAATGAATTTTATAAGCAGATAGCGGCAGCCTACGGTGCCGGTATCCGTCTTGATTTTACATACTTCCTGTTGAGATTTGATCTTGGCATGAAGGCATATAATCCGGCTCGGAATCAGGAGCGATTGCCGTTGTTGCATCCCCGATGGGGACGAGACGCGACTTTCCATTTCTCGGTAGGATATCCGTTCTAAAAAAATTTGACGATGAAAAAACTTGTTATTTTTGATCTTGACGGCACTTTGCTGAATACGATAGAAGATCTCGGCCGTGCGACAAATTACGCGCTTGAAAAATGCGGTTATCCGGCACATCCGTTGTCGGCATATCCCGGTATGGTAGGCAACGGAGTTAAAAAACTTATCGAGCGCGCATTGCCGTCGGGGCTTGACACTGACGAGGAGGTCGAGCGTCTGCGTGTATATTTCAAGGAATATTACGAAAGCCATTGCACAGAGCATACTGCACCTTATCCCGGCATCATGCAGCTGCTTGGCGACTTGCGTGCTCATGACATAAAGGTTGCGGTGGCGTCCAATAAATATCAGGCTGCGGTAGAGCGGCTTGTAGACTACTATTTCCATGATATAGAGTGGGCAGCGGTCGAGGGTCAGAAAGAAGGAATACCCGTAAAACCCGACCCTTCCATAGTTTTTGAAATACTTACAAAATCGCCCACACCAAAGTCCGGGGTGCTTTACGTGGGCGATTCAGGTGTGGATATGGAGACGGCACGACGTGCGTGTGTCGATTCGGTCGGTGTCACATGGGGATTCCGCCCGATGACAGAGCTGAAGGCTTATCATGCCGATAATATAGTAAATACCACCGATGCAATCTTTGATATTGCCATTGCTCCGGAATAAATGACCCCATAGCGGGGATAGATAAACCTTTATTTTACCCCGTCGGTTAAATTTTAGTAATAAAAAAGTAAGATAGTGGGGTCGGAGTTCGGCAAAAAGTCGTAACTTTGCAATTCAATTTCTAAGGCAGTTTTTTAACGCTGAACAATATGGATTGGATTCAACAATTACTTGCACCGGGCAACATGGCGTTGGCGAGCACCATTTTGCTTTATTCATTTGTCATCGCTGTGGGGGTTTATCTTGGTAAACTTAGAATCGGAGGTGTATCACTGGGTGTCACTTTTGTCCTTTTTGTGGGACTTGTCATGGGGCATCTCGGTTATAAGGTAAATCCTGAAGTACTTCATTTTGTACGTGAGTTCGGACTTATCCTGTTTATCTTTTCCATCGGTCTGCAGGTAGGTCCCGGTTTCTTCTCCTCTTTCAAGAAAGGAGGCATGTTGCTTAACGGGCTTGCAGTACTTATCATAGCATTGAATGTGGTGATAGTGCTTGCTATTTTCTACATTGACGGCAACACCACTATCACAGCGTTGGTCGGAATCATGTCGGGGGCGGTGACCAATACGCCCGGACTTGGTGCGGCGCAGCAGGCCATACTTCAGGTGAATCCCGGCGCTTATCAGCTTTCGGAAGAAATGGCGATGGGATATGCGGCTGCATATCCGCTGGGCGTGATAGGCATAATCTTGTCTATGTTCCTTGTACGTGCTATTTTCCGTGTGAAAATAGATAAGGAGATTCAGGAAATAGATGAAGAGACGGCTAACAGTCAGTTAAAACCGCACATTGTGACATTTAAAGTCACCAATGTTTTGATTGACGGCAAAAACCTCATGCAGCTTCATGATATCATTTCTTGCAATTTCGTTATTTCCCGTTTGAAGGATAAGGATGGCAACGTGATAATTCCTAATTCCCAGACAGTTGTGCATCTTGACGACATGCTCTACATAGTAATGTCGGCGCAAGACGAGGAGCGATTCAAAGCTGTTATCGGTCCTGAGGTCGAGATGGACTGGGAGGCTACGCCGAGTCCGGTTGTGTCACGACGTATTGTAGTGACCAAGAGCCAGTTCAACGGTGTGCCTATCGGTCAGCTTCGTCTGCGTATGGGTTATAATCTTAATGCCACGAGAGTAAATCGTGCCGGCGTTGACCTCCTTGCGTCACCCGGTTTGCGTCTGCAGGTCGGCGACCGTATGACTGTTGTAGGTCAGGAAGCTGACATCAAACGCCTCGCCGAGAAACTCGGTAACTCGATGAAACGTCTTAACGAGCCTAACATGATTACCCTGTTTGTCGGCATATTCCTCGGTATTGTGGTCGGTTCAATTCCTATCGCGTTCCCCGGAGTAAGTGTGCCGATGAAACTTGGTCTTGCCGGTGGTCCGCTTGTGGTCGCTATCCTTATAAGCCGTTTCGGCTATAAGATTAAACTTGTCACGTACACCTCTTCATCGGCATCACTCCTTATGAGAGAGATTGGTATATGTCTCTTCCTTGCGTCGGTAGGCATAGCTTCGGGAGCGGGCTTTGCCGAGACCGTGTTCAACAATACCGGTATGTGGTGGGTTATCTGGGGTTTCATGATTACCTTCATCCCTCTGCTGATAGTAGGATGTATCGCGCGTGGGGTGTATAAGATAAATCTTCTCACTATCATGGGCCTTTTCGGAGGCGGTATGACCGATCCCCCTGCGCTTGCCTACGCTAACAACAGCACCGGTAACGATGCTCCGGCAGTGGCTTATTCGACAGTATATCCGCTCACGATGTTCCTGCGAGTAGTAGCGGCTCAGGTATTGGTGCTTTGTCTTGCTTAGATGTGCCTCTGAGCGGTTTTATAAAATAGCAATGCCTCCGGTGTCGATTGACACCGGAGGCATTTGTTTATTCAAATAAGTGAACCTAATACTTTTCAGGCAAATTCCTTCAGCTTTGCCTCAAGATCTTCGGCTGAGTGTACGCCTGCAGCCCTCCATTTTACCTCTCCGTCTTTAAATATGATGAGAGTGGGCACTGACTGTACACGATATTGAGCCGACAGCTCTTGATTTTTATCAACATCTATCTTTACTATTGCGACATCATCACCGACTTTGGCTTTTAGCTGTTCGAGTATGGGATGCATCATTTTACAGGGTCCACACCAAGTGGCATAGAAATCAACCAATGTCGGTTTGCTGGCTTTAATGATATTATTAAAATCGCTCATGACTTTTGTTTTTATATTGTTTTTATCATATAACGCCAATTAAAGGGAATAGGTTTGGTTTTGAATCCAAATTATGCGGATTGAGTTTTATTTGGACTTTTTTCTTTGTCGGTATTGCGATAATATCTACCTTTGTGAAAGCAAAAGCATGAAACGATACCTATATGGCACGTATTAACTTAAAAGGTATGGGTGTGGCGTTGGTCACGCCTTTCAAGCAGGATAAGTCGATTGACTTTGATGCGCTTGCCCGGTTGTTGGAATATCAGATTAAGAATGGGGTTGACTATATGGTGGTGCTCGGTACCACTGCAGAAACCGCCACATTGTCGGTTGATGAGAAACATGCGGTCCGTGACTTCATCGTGGAACGCGTTGCCGGTCGTGTGCCGCTCGTAATCGGTATTGGCGGCAATAACACCATGGCTCTTGTCGAAGAGCTGAAAACCAGCGACCTTTCACCATTTCAGGCTGTGCTTTCAGTCGTGCCCTATTACAATAAGCCGTCGCAGGAAGGAATATATCAGCATTATAAGGCTATAGCCGAAGCATCGCCTATTCCGGTTATATTATATAATGTGCCGGGACGCACGGGCGTAAACATGACTGCGGAGACCACATTGCGTCTTGCTGCCGAATTTGATAATATAATAGGTGTCAAGGAGGCATCGGGCAACATCTCCCAGATGGATGACATAATAAAGAACAAGCGTGAGGACTTCATGGTGATTTCAGGTGACGACGGCATAACCTTCCCTTTGATTACTCTCGGGGCGGTAGGGGTCATTTCGGTTATCGGAAATGCTTTCCCGAAAGAATTTTCGCGAATGGTAAGGCTTGCGTTGCAAGGTGATTATGAACGTGCGCTCAAGATTCATCACCGTTTTACAGAATTGTTCAGTCTGTTGTTTGTCGACGGCAATCCGGCAGGTGTGAAATGTCTGCTTCATGCAATGGGATTTATTGAAAATGAGCTTCGCCTGCCATTGGTGCCTACACGTATCACCACCTACGAAAAAATACGCCATGTGCTTGAGCGTCTTGGTTAAAAATCATTATTTTTTAACATAACGGCTCGCTGATTTCATAAAAGAAAGCGTAAGGAGTAAAGTTTTGTTTAAAATGCTTGCAAATATTAAATCTATTGATTATGTTTGCATATATTAAACTTAATGAAATACATTTTTTGCACAATTCGCCTCGTAAACCTACATGAACATTAGCTATCATGCGAAAATCGCGATCTTATGAAAAAACTTTTTTTGCTGTGAAGGATACAAAACGATACAGGCGCCCCGCAACGTGAGGCGCCTGTATCGTTAAATGGCGTTAAGCGGTTTGTAAGGGTGAGGCATTTAGTGTAACTTTACAATAGAAATCAGATGACTATGGAACAGGAATACGCTTCTACTTTGCTTGAAAATGCCGTCAACCAGCTTTCGCGTCTCCCCGGTATAGGGCGTAAGACTGCGTTGCGTCTTGCTCTTCACATCCTGCGCCAGGAGGAACGTATGGGCATTGACCTCGGCGAGTCTATAGTGGCTCTGCGCAAGGGGATACGTTATTGCGTGAAATGTCATAATATATCGGAAGAGGAAAAGTGTCCGATTTGTTCCAATCCTTTACGTGATTCATCGATTGTGTGTGTGGTCGAGAGTGTGAAGGATGTGCTTAGTATCGAGAATACGGGTCAGTTCCGGGGGCTCTATCATGTGCTCGGCGGATTGATATCACCGATGGATGGTATCGGACCGTCCCAGCTTGAGATTGACTCGCTGGTCAAGCGAGTCGAGGAGGAGAAAGTGGAAGAAGTGATTCTTGCCCTGAGCGCCACGATGGAGGGGGAAACCACCAATTTTTATATCTATCGCAAACTCGGTACTCTTCCGGTCAAGATAACGCAGCTCGCGAGGGGTGTGTCGGTAGGCAACGAGATTGAATACACTGACGAGATTACGCTTGGCCGCTCGATTGTCAACCGCACTCTTTTCAGCGAGTCGTTTAATAAGGATGTACAATGAAAGAACTGCTTGAAGATAAAGAGTTATGCTTGCGCGCTCTTGAGCCGGAGGACCTTCCGTTGCTTTATAAATGGGAGAATGACACATCTCTCTGGGAGGCGGGAAGCAGTATCGCGCCATTTTCCCGGAAAATATTATGGGATTACATAGAAAGCTATTCCCCCGACATATATGCTGCTCGTCAGTTACGCCTTATGATTGTTGAGAAAGCTACGGGCGAGGCGGTAGGAATGTTGGATTTATATGATTTTGATCCCCAGAATAAACGCGCCGGGATAGGACTGTTGGTTGACAGGCATTATTCCGGAAAGGGCTACGGGAGTCATGCCTTGAACATTGCGATAAACTATGCGCGGAAATTTATTGGCATGCATCAGCTTTGGGCTGTGGTGGCAATAGATAACGCTCCGAGTATAGCCACATTTCACAATAGTGGTTTTAAGACTTGCGGAAGATTACGCTCATGGCTTCGTCGTGGTACATCGTATGTCGACGCATATACGCTACAACATCTGATTGAGGAGTCATGAACGGAAGGTGACGAAATCGGGAAACGCTTCAGCTGTGTAGCGTAAGGCTTTGCTGAAATTGTTATCTTTTCCTGATAGTACGATTACAAGTGTGTGAATTGCTCGGGTGAGCGGTGTCATCATTTTTAATGCGGTGTCGGTTTGAACTTTCTTTCTTGCGTTAACGAGTTGAGTGTTTTTAAGAGATGTTTCTTTTTTGATGAGTTCTTCCTCGTAGTAGGTGTCAAGTCCGAGGCACACTACAGTCCAGCCTTCCACTCCACGACATGACTGATAGTAGTACAGACGCGGTTGGTTGTCGCAAGGTTCATTCTTGCGGTTTTCCTGATATCTTCCGTCATATATTTCTTCAATACTATCCAACATGTTTTGATAGCATGAATGTTGCCTTCCGACAAGCATGAGCATATCATAGTCGTCGCAACCATGTTTTCGTTGTCTTTCCAACAGTTCGTCGTGAATTTCTTTGTCATAGTTGTCAAGTATCATGACTTTGCCACCGGGAAATGCTTCGCGATAGTCGACATGCCAGTCACACTGAAGTCTTTCGGCAAGATTATTGACAAACATTGCTACATTGGAAAACATGCGTCGGCATGAACCGAGAGGCACTATCCGCGTCATCGTCCATTCCGGTGCATTGTCATTTCTTTCAAGCTGATCTATCCCTTCCGCGGCAAGTATTGATGATGCCGGGTATAGGTAACAAAGTATCTCTTTTTCATATTCACTCAAGTCTTGCGCTTCGTCAATAAGAAAATGAGTCGGGACGGGTGAGATTATTTCATTCTGCTCATCGGTTACTTTATCATAAAGCAGCTTTAAGGCATTACGATATTCCCTGCGGTAGTCGGATGACTTCTCAGGATTGATTGACGTTTCTATAATCTTATATTTAAGCATCAGTCCCTGAAAGAATGAATCTATGGTTTTGAAATTGTTATTGGTAAGCTTGCCGGATGGAAAATAACCCACAAGTTTCTTTATATCGTTGAGCAACGCGTGGTTGTAGGTGAGAAACATCAGTTCGTTTTCGCGGTCTTCGGCAAGATTCAATGCTTCCTTCAGGAGAAGAAGTGTCTTGCCTGTACCTGCACGACCTTTTATCACCGTGTTTGATTCATTCCGGTTGATGTCGTCAAGGCACGGGTCGAGGCTTTCCGAACAGAGTAATTCAAATTTACTGCGCAAGATTGCCGGTGCTGAGGCATGACGGAACAGATGAAGAAGGCTTTCACGCGTATGATTGTTGACTTTCAACGGGTCGTGCATGTCCCTGCATTTAAACTGCGTGGCGATAATATCGAGCAGTTGTGCAAAGGTAAATGATGCTGCAAGTGCGTTGTCAGGCTTTCGGTTTTGCAATGTCGAGAGCGATTGTTGCGTAATTGAACGGAAAAATATAGCCGGGACTACAAAATCACATTCAATTCCCGAGTCGTTCAGATGCTCTTTAAGAGACAGTGCTTCCGATAATGCCTGTCGGGTGACGTCCTTTATCCCGTCACGGTACGTTACATGGTAATGATGTCCCGAATCGATACAGATATCTTCCTCCGGATGTGATTTTACTTCTATAATCATGGCGAAAGAATCAATCTGATATCCTTCCCGTGCTGTCATGCCACTGAGACCTCCAAATATCGCGATATCAATATCATTACGTATCCGGTCAAATGTATAGATGGATGGGACAATAATAAAGAATCCCTCTATTTCGTCGTGACACGTGAAATAGTCCCTCGCCACGCTTTCAATATATCGGGCGGCAAGATTTTCAGGAGTATTAATCCAATATAATGAGAGATTTGTGATTTCAACCATAGACGGGGCATGTGAAAGTTGATGTATCAACGATAGGGGTTGCCCGATTGTTCATTAATAAATCACCGAATTAAAATTGCTCCTAATGGAGTGATTATTGTTAAACGGGATGTATGGGATTGTTGAAGTTACAGGATTTTGATTATCTTTGAGATGGATTAATTAAATTATCGAATATGTTGAAATTTACACCTGAAAATATCACATCGCTTGAACAGGATGAGATATTTGTGTTTGGAAGCAATCTTGCCGGTATTCATGCGGGCGGCGCGGCACGTGTCGCATACGAACGGTTTGGTGCCATAATGGGGCAAGGAGTGGGGATTCAGGGACAATCCTACGCTATTCCTACAATGCATGGAGGGGTTGAGGAAATAAAACCGTATGTCGACGAGTTCATAGCTCTTGCGAGGGAGTGGGATCAGAATACATTTTATGTTACACGTATAGGATGTGGCATAGCCGGTTTTACCGACGAGGAGATTGCGCCATTGTTTGCCGATGCCATTGAACTATACAATGTCCGGCTTCCGGAAAGTTTTTATAATATCATCGTCCATTCGCGTTAATATCATTGTCAATTCGCAACGAGAATTTACAATGATGGGTTATTAATTTTCCGCATTTTATGCGGAAAAAGGTTATGAGGTTAGAAGGTTATGAGATAATGTTGAGATGTAAGATGACGGTAGCGGGCTTGCTTCCACAAGCCCCTACAGCTACGCGATAATCTTTTAAACTCTAACCTTTAACCTTTAAGCGAGCTTGCGAAGCTTAGATAACATGACAGAAAAAGAGAAGATGCTTAATGGCATGATATATGATGCCAATTATAATCCCGAGCTTATAGAAGAAAGGATAAAGTGTAAGGATATGTGCCGGGACTATAACAATCTGCGACCATCAGACATTGAGGCTCGAGAGACATTGTTGAGAGAGTTGTTGGGCGACGTTAAGGAACATTTCCTTGTCGAGCAGCCGTTTTACTGTGACTATGGCTACAATATACATCTGGGTGAGAATTTTTATTCCAATGTCAACATGGTCATTTTAGACGGTGCTCCAGTGACTTTCGGTGACAATGTATTTGTGGCGCCTAATTGCGGATTTTATACCGCAGGACATCCACTTGACCCGGTAGAGCGTAACCGTGGACTTGAATATGCGCGCCCGATTACGATAGGCAACAATGTGTGGATAGGTGCCGGTGTGTCAGTGTTGCCCGGTGTCACGATAGGAGATAATTGCGTCATAGGAGCCGGTAGTGTTGTCAACCGCGATATTCCCGCGTGGTCGCTTGCCGCCGGTAATCCGTGTCGCGTAATCCGCGTTATTGAACCAGAAAAGTGAATGTGCCGGGGTCATGAAGGCGGAATCCCTCATATTCGAATCCAGCGAGTCCGGCAGGATCGTTGACATGGTTTTTTAATATGTACCTTGCCATTTCACCACGGCACATTTTTGCATAAATTGTCACATTACGTTCTTTGCCGTTTTTCAATACCTTGAATGACGGAGTCACCACATGTGTCTCTTTCATGACGCGTTTCCAATCAAAGAGTCCTTTCATCTCCGCGCTTGCAAGATTTACCAGCGTTCCGCCGGAGGCTTTGATCGCTTCGATAAGTGTGTCGGTCAACAATGGACGCCAGTACTCAAACATAGTTTTCCCTCCGGTGCAGGGCAATTCGACATTACCTTCAAGCCGGTATGGATTTATGAGGTCAAGGGGTCGCAACATGCCGTACAGGAAAGAGCATATCGTGAGTCGGGAGTTGGCGTAGGCGAGGTCATCATCACTGAAGCTCTCAAACATCAGCTTTTTGAATACCATGCCGTCATACAGGAAGGCTGCAGGTCGACGTGTAGCCTCGATGCCGAAATCACGGTATCGCAAATGATTTTCAACCGCAATAGCACGGTTGGTGCCGAGGATGTGTTGAAGTTCATCGACAGAATATCGGGCAAGTTCGGCGGCAATCATGTCGGCGTTACGCTTAAAGCGAGGTTGCGTAGTGTCGGCGACATGTCGTGAGGGCATCACGTCATTCATTAATTTGGCACAGGCGAGTAATATATGCATGGAGAGGTCAGTGGATAAGTTCAACTAAAATTGAGTCGGAAATAAGAAATGCAGTTTCCGTTATGAAGAGTGAAGTCGGCGTTTCAGCCATTTTTCCGGCATTGATAAACTGCCGTGATGCGGTAAGGAGAGAGTCGAGGGCATTGTCACCGAATCGCGAGGAAAAATGCCGTTTGTCAATACCTTCGGCTGTGCGCAGAGAAGTTATTATATAATCGTTGTAAAGCGAATCGGCTGTTTCGTTCTCGATATCGAAGAAAGACTTCCCTGCCATGATGTCAGTGATGTAGGGTTTTATTCCGGTACGGTTGGCGCGTCGCACTTTCCCGTCAAAACTGTGGGCGGCAGTCCCCAATCCGAGATAGGGGGTGAAATTCCAATACAGGCTATTGTGGCGGGCACGTCGTCCGGGTAGCGCGAAATTAGAGATTTCATAATGCTCATATCCGACATCGTGCAGCGTATCGGTCAACCGCGAATACATTTCATTAACCGTGTCTTCGTCGGCTTCCTTGACTTTCCCGGTCATGAGCATGGTGTGAAGACGGGTTCCGGGTTCAAATGAGAGTGAATATGCCGATATATGTTCCACCCCTATAGATACCAACCGGTCAAGCGACTGTTGCCAAGATTCGACAGTTTGTCCGGGAAGTCCGTAGATAAGATCGCCGCTGATATTGTCGATGCCGTTATTACGCAGTGTATGCAGCGCTTTTTCCGCATCATCACCGGTATGTCGGCGGTTTATGACTTTCAATTCCGCATCGGAAAACGACTGAATACCTATGCTTACACGATTGATACCTATATTCCTTATCGAACTCACCCATTGAGGCGTGACATCCTCCGGATTGGCTTCTATTGTAAATTCTTCAAGATTTTCAAGGGCAATACCATCAATAAGCCGTTTCAGCAGGCATGCGGGAAGAATTGACGGTGTACCCCCTCCGATATAAAGAGTCGTGAAAAGCTCGTTGATTTCGGTACGACGCATGTGCCACTCCTTTATCACAGCGTCGATATAGCTATCGGCAGCATCGGCGCGAGGCATCGAATAGAAGTCACAATAGATACATTTCGAGTGACAGAACGGTATGTGTATATAAAGCCCTGCCATATCGTTATTGCGCTTGTCCGCAAATTTCCCGGTAGTTGCAGAAATGACAATGCTCTTTGCTCGGATCGGGTTCAAACGGTATCTCACGGTCAAAGAGGGGAGAGAGTCTTTCTTTTAACATAGCCATAACTTCCCCGTTGAGTTCGCGATAGTCGGTGACAGGCTCTCCTCCTTTCTTTACAGGGGTGATTCCCTCGGTGCTGAATTTTTTGAACAGGTAAAGTATCGGTTGCATCGGTATATCCTTTTTCAGCTCTCCGGCGAGGCTGTTGCAATATAGATAAAGCTGAAGGATAGCCTTTTTGTCGTCAAACAATTCTTCGACATCCTTGAATGAGGAGTCATCGCCTCCGGTCTTGTAGTCGATGATTCTAAGGGTGCGTCGGTCGGCAAGCCGGTCTATGCGGTCTATTGACCCGCTTATGTTGAATGCCCTGGTTTCATCAATAGGTATGCGGGCGTTAAACTTATGTTCTCCTTCGATGAAATAGAATGGTACGAGGGCTTTTTCCAGTTCAAACATCTTTATGATAAACTCGCGTATCACCTCGCCGATAACCTTTGCCTCCCCATGTAGCGGAGTGAGGTTCAGATAAGGCTCTCCTTCCGGACTTTGGGAGGGAAGATGATGATAATAATGGTTTGTTGCCGAAGTTATGAGCTTTTCAAGTTCGGTCACCTCCCTTTGCAGACTGTCAAGAATCTCCGCGGTCACTTCAAGTTCCGGTCGATTACCTTTAAGACGCTTGTAAGAAAATTCCGAAACCTCATGTACGATTGTGCCGAATGTGCTTTCGTCCATGTAGTCGGTAATCTCATCTTCCTGCCTGATATGCTCAATGTAGTGGAAATAAAACTCAAGCGGGCAATTCAGATATTTTTTTATCGCCGACGCCGATAGAGATATACGGTCATCACCTGTTGAGAGATAACGGTTGATGCGCGACATGATTTCATCGGTTTTTACCACGCTCAGCCCCTCGGCGTTTTTAAGCGGTGGCATGTCGTAATATGCGTTACTGCGCACAATATTGCTGCTGTCACAAAGATAGAGCAGTTGATAGAGGTAGCGCGACATTTCACCACCCTTCAATCCTGAAGTGCGTGAGTCGTAGAGGAGCCTGACATGCGTAGCTCTTGCAATGAGCCTGTAAAAATAGTAGGCATATATACATTCCTGAAATTCAAGCGTTGACAATCCGTAGCTGCGGCGCAGTATGTCGGGAATGAACGACCTTGTATAATGCTTGCGCGGGAATATGCGCTCGTTCATCGACAACAGGATTACATTGTCAAAGTCAAGGGCGCGAGTCTCAAGCACACCCATTATCTGCAGCCCTTTAAGCGGTTCACCGATAAAATTGACACTTTCTCCATTGATGGTGCGCTCGATAAGATGAAAGAATGTATTTTCTTTCATCTTTATATCATATTTCTTGATTGCATTATGGAGAAGGTCAAGAGATATGCAATAACGGGTAAGAAAACCGAGTTCCATCGCCGCTGACCCGTTGTCATCGAGTTCTTTAAGCCGTCCCGCTATAAAGTCGACAAGACGGCATTGGTATTCAAACACAGAATCGCCTGATTGCTGATCCTCGACAGGGAAAAATACAGTCGAGAGGTCTTCAAAATTGCCGTTAATCCAGTCGACGGGGATGGTAAACATCTTATTTTCATCAATCAGGCTGATGATTTCCCTACAGGAATCGCTTGCTATGGCTTTCAGAAGCGGATGGGACAACACATCCTTGACATCTTCATAAAAGAAACTCCATGTGTCGCGAACTTTCTTTGCCCTGATATGCATCATCGTGATATTGCGCATCAATGTAGCGATGGAAGTGAGTTTCAGCGGATACCCCATTGTGATATTGACCGAACTTATCGACTCGGGAACAGAATGGAGCAGGTCAATAAACAGGTTTTCCGAGGGTAATACGATTGCTGTGTCTATGGCATTGGAGGCATCGGAAATTTGTCCGTCAGCCGCCATTTCCGCAAGCATCTTGCCGGCGAGTTTGACCTGTCCTACATTGGATGGTACACTGATTATTTCAATCTCCGGCATCGGGACTTCATCAAGCGAGATGTCATAAAGCGACCTGAATTTTCTGACGTACTTTTTCAGGAAGAATGTCGCGGAACGGTTTTCCTTGAAAGCATCAGGAAGGTCGTAATCCCAGTAGAAATCGCCTATGCCGAGGTCGCGGAGACGCTCGAATATCTTTATTTCCGAGGTCGAGAGCACGTTGAATCCAACGATGATTATGCGTTTGTAAGGAAAATCTTCAGCCTGCATGAGCTTGAAGCGGTCGGCGACTTCCTTATACTGCATGCCTGAGTAGCATAAACCGCGGTCGGCAAGGTTTTTACGATAGGCGGTATAGAGGGGGTGGAGAATCTCCCATAATTTCACAAACGAGTCGCGATTGGTGCGTGGCTCGCCCTTTTCATTAAGGTGTGACCAGAACGATTCCGGATTTCCCAGGGGCAGGTCGACACCCCAGTATTGTTTCACGATGAGTTTTTGTTCATCGGTCAGAAAGTCGGTGCTTATCTCATTGTAGTCGGTGATATTTTTGAAGAGCATCGGGGCATCTGCCATGTAACGGTCGACATCGTTGAAGTCGGATATGAGCATGTCGCCCCAGAATACAAAACGGTCGAAATCCTCGATGTCGGGTGACAGGCGCGCATATTCGTTATACATGGTGAAAAGCAGGTCGTAACGGCTTGCCTCCACGTAGTCGGAAAAATCGGCGATGAAGTCACTGATGGTGGTTATATGCGGTTCAAACACCGGTACCGGCTCATTGTTCATGCTGTTTAGAAAATGCTGAAAGAAGGTGCCGCTTCGTTTGTTGGGGAAGATGAAGCAATATTCGGCAAGATTCTCTTTTTCGTTGTCGAAATATGCTTTTGCGATGCGCTGGAGAAATGACTTCATGGCTATTTTTCCTAAGGCGATGTGGGTATTACTGCTTAAGCAGAAGAATCATGTGTACGGCAAGGTCAAACATTACAATCTTGCCATTGGCGTTGCCTGCGACATCTATCGCCGCCTTATCGAGCAGGTCGGCTATCTGCAACACATTGCGCTCATTGATAAACCGGGCGAAATTACGGCTGAACGCCGCCTCGTCGCGGTTGAGATAGTTAAGTTCCGTGATGTGGAGATTATATATGAAATTCTCCCTGATAAGCCGCTGGCAATATTCGAGGAAACGAAGTTCGCTTTCCCTGCCCAGTGCCGCTACCTCCGACGCCCACTCTCTAAGCTCTTTCACATTGCGCTGATATGCAAGACGCATGAGCGACATGAAACTGTCCAGATAACTCTGATTTTCCTTGCTCAGGCTTAGGCTGTTGACGGCGCTTATCATGTTTCCTTCGGCGATATGTGCAAGAGCCGTCGCATCGGTGATGTCGACAGAGAAATTATCACTGAGATAGCGGGCGACAATATGGTCGGGAAGGCGTTTTAGCTGTAATCTCTGTGTGCGGGAATATATGGTCGGAAGTATTTCCGCGGGCTTATTGCTCACTAATATGAAGATAGTGTCGGGGTAGGGTTCCTCGATTTGTTTCAACAGCTTATTGGCACCTGTCACATTAAGCCTTTCCGGAAGCCACATTATCGCAATCTTATAGCGGGAACTATGGGATGTGAAGCTTAGCTTACGTATAAGCGCATCGGCTTCATCGGCATATATCTGGGGTTGGGTAGTGGGGGACCCGAGGGCAATCACCCATTTCTGAAAATCCATATACGGATTTGCCGACATGTAGTCACGCCACTCACCGATAAAGTCGTCACAATATGACGCACGGTCACTTTTTTTCTTTATGATAGGGAATGCGAAATGGGTATCGATGTGGTTGAATGACTGATGCTGCAGGCATGACGGGCACACTCCGCAACTGTCACCTCCGCTGCGGTTTTCACAATGGATATATTGCGCGGCGGCGCGCGCAAGTGCAAATTTGCCGATACCCGCCGGACCTTCGATAAGCAACGCGTGGGGTATGCGGTCGCTGTCAATCATTGACCGTAACCGCTCTTTGGCATGTTCGTGGTATGGGATGTCGGCAAATTTCATATTGGAAGAAATGATTAGATATTAATATACATCTCTTGCCACTTGCTCGACGCTACGTGTGGCATTGAGCGAATAGAAGTGGATGCTTGGTATATTGTGGGCGATAAGGTCGGCAGCCTGCATCCGGCACCATTCGACACCTACCTGCTTGGCTTCGGCATCGGTATGGCATTTCATCAACTCTGTGGCAAGTTCCATTGGCAGGTCTACATGAAACACCTTCGGGAGCAGGTTAAGCTGGCTCATTGTGGTAATAGGTTTCAACCCTGCGATAATCGGGACATTGATGCCTGCGCGGCGGCAGCGGTCCACAAAATCGTAATACTTTTTGTTGTCAAAAAACATTTGTGTCACGATATATTCAGCTCCATTGTCAACCTTCTGTCGGGCATACTGGATGTCAATGTCGATATTGGGTGCTTCCTCGTGCTTTTCGGGATATCCGGCGACACCGTATGAAAAGGGTTCTCCGGTCACGATATCCATCTTTGTGCCGTCAATGAAATAGCCACGGTTAAACTCATTAATTTGCAACTGAAGCTCTGTGGCGTGGGAATATCCGTTATCGTTGGGGATAAAGCGGTTTTCATGTTTTGCCTTGTCGCCTCTTAATATAAGCAGGTTGGTGATGCCAAGAAAATTTAGGTCGATAAGCGCATACTCTGTTTCTATGCGCGAAAAACCACTGCAGATGATATGTGGCACGGCGGGTATGCCATATTTCTGCTGAATAGCCGCCGCTACCGCAACAGTGCCGGGGCGGCTGCGCTCGCTTACTTTCTGGTAAAGCCCGTCGGGCGTGTTCTTGTACACCATCTCGCTGCGATGAGTGGTAATGTTGATATATAGCGGTTTAAATTCTTTAAGTATATCAATATTACGAAACAGTTGCGAGATTCCCTTGCCTTTTAAAGGTGGAAGCACTTCAAAAGAGAAGCCGGTCTTGCCGTTGGCTTTTATCAAATCGGTGACTTTCATTGACAGAATACATATAATAATAAAAGAGCTAAACGCCCAGTTTTGACTTCGCTACCGTTGCCTGAAATTCTTTGAGGTATGCCGGTGTGGAGTAGGCGATATCAAGGAAATCCTTGTTCAGATAAGCCTTGTCGGCAAGAGCCATCATATTGGCGGCTGTAGGATGAATTTCAGTGATAAAGTTGGCATTATGATGTCGTGAGAGAAGCTCACGCGCCTTATCGCTACCGTTGCCGAAAAATATCACCGGTCCCTTGTCAAGAAACTCGCGGTAACTATCGTCGGTCAGAATGAGGGGGGTAGGGGCAAGAAGCGGGTGCAGGGCATAGTCATACACTGCAGTGAACACTTCCATGCGTCGCGCGTCAATCATCGGCGCAAACATCACGTCCTCGTCAAAGAAGTCGCTGAACATTACGGCGACTGTCATAATCTGAAGGGTGTCGATGCCGATTAACGGCACATCGAGCGCATAAGCAAGACCTTTCGCCTCGGAAAGACCGATACGAAGACCTGTGTAACTGCCCGGACCGATGCTTACTGCCACGGCGTCGATTTTCAAGTCCTTGGCTTTTGCCTCGTCAAGACAATCCTTTATATAGCCGCTGAGAAGAGTAGCATGGTTGTGACCATGATAGTCTTCGCGTTGGGTTATTACATGCCCGTCGTAGGTGAGGGCTGTCGAACATACATTGGTAGAGGTCTCTATATTAAGTATTACCGCCATTGCGTGACATTTTTTATTATACAAAGATACGATTTTTTGTGTTAAACATACGTATTAACGGGAGATTTTGTAATTTTGTAAGAAAATATCTGTCCATGTTACTATCAATGACCGGATTCGGCAAATCGGTTGCCCAAATCCCAAACAAGAAAATCACAGTGGAGATTAAATCGCTGAACAGCAAGCAGCTTGACATATCGTCGCGCGTGCCTGCCGCTTTCCGCGAGAAAGAGCTTGAATTTCGTAATCTTATCGCTTCCCGTCTGGAACGCGGAAAGGTGGATTTCCAGATATATGCCGAGTCGGTAGGCGTTGAGACAACAGTTTCCCTTAATATACCTCTGATGGCGGCTTACAAGGCGCAGGTCGAGGAGATGGCGCGGCAGCTCGGGCTTGCATGGCCTGATGACTGGTATAGCGTTTTGCTCCGGTTTCCGGAGACGGTGAAGAGTGAATTGCCGGCTGCCCTTTCAGAGGAAGATTCCGCTATCTTGATGGCGGCGGTCAGCGAAGCGATTGACGGGCTTATGCAATTCCGTGCGAAGGAAGGGGTCAAACTTACGGAATTTTTTACGCGCCGTATTGAGAATATACGTGCCTTGCTTGCCGGTGTCGAGCCTTACGAGAAGGAACGTGTGGCAAAGATTCGCGCTCGCATAGAGGAGAATCTCTCGAAGATTGACGGTGTTTCATTTGACAAAAACCGCCTGGAGCAGGAGATGATATTTTATATTGAAAAGCTTGATGTCAACGAGGAGAAACAGCGTCTCGCCCAACACTTGAATTATTTCATGGAGACGATGGACGGTGCTCCGGGTCAGGGAAAGAAACTCGGATTTATCAGTCAGGAAATGGGTCGCGAGATAAACACCCTCGGCTCAAAATCCAATCACGCTGATATGCAGAAGATTGTCGTCAAGATGAAAGACGAGCTTGAGCAGATCAAAGAACAGGTGCTTAACGTGATGTAATTGTGGATTATGGCAGGCAAGATAATCATAGTGTCGGCTCCATCCGGATGTGGTAAATCGACCATAATAAACGCATTGCTTGAGCGGGGCGACATTGACTTGCAGTTTTCCGTGTCGGCGACCAGTCGTAAGCCGCGTGGAGAGGAAAAGCACGGCGTACATTATTATTTCCTTACAGAGGATGAATTCCGTGCCCGTATTTCCCGAGACGAGTTTGTGGAATATGAAGAGGTGTATGCCGGGCGTTTCTACGGCACATTGAAGAGTGAGATAGACCGTATCACCTCCGACGGGCATAATGTGGTGCTTGACATTGACGTGAAAGGAGCCATGAACGTAAAGCGTATTTACGGTGACAGGTCACTCGCATTGTTTATCATGCCCCCGTCGATTGATGAGTTGCGCCGGCGTCTTGAAGGCAGGGCGACTGACGCGCCTGAGGTTATTGACGAAAGAGTCAGAAAGGCGGCTTTCGAGCTTGAGTTTGCACCGAGATATGATGTCACGGTTGTGAACGATAATCTTGCCGTGGCAGTTGAAGAAACTCACAGGATTATAACCGAATTTTTGTCAAAGTGACACATGACAAGAAGATTATAGGCGTTCTGGGAGGGTCATTTAATCCTGTCCATTCGGGTCATCTGATGCTCGCTTCCTATATCGCTCAATTCGGTCCCGTGGATGCTGTGAAAATGATGCTGTCGCCTTGCAATCCGTTGAAGCGTGACAGGGCAATGGCTTCTGATGCCGATCGTTTCAATATGCTGAAGCTTGCCTGTGAAACGTCGGCGGTTGTCGATGCCGATGATACGGAGCTGTCGATGCCACGTCCCTCTTATACTATCGACACATTGACGTGCCTTCAAGAAAGGTATCCGGAAATACATTATAAACTAATAATCGGCAGTGACAACTGGGCGATATTCAACCGGTGGCGCGCATCGGAAGAGATACTTGACCGCTTCGGTGTCATAGTCTATCCCAGAAGAGATTATCCTATGGGTGATGTTACTGATCCAAGAGTCGAGGTCATAGATGCCCCTATGATAGATATATCATCAACCTTTATAAGGGATAGCATAGCGCGTGGGAAGGATATGAACTATTTCTTGCCGCCGGAGGTATATAAATATATATGTCAACATCATCTTTATCAATCTGAGTTATGAGCAGTTCAATGATAAATAATAATGCTCTTGCCTTTATGGCATTGTGCAATGAGTATTGCCAGGCACTTGAAAATGCCCGCGAGATGGAACGCGATGATTTTGTAGCCACCATGCTGCGCCTGTTGCCGCGTATCTACATATCGGCGACCGATGTCAACGCCGATTCTGCGGTAGTCGAGGAATCCTACATAGCGGGAACGCTGGAGGAAGACTATTATGATTCAGTGCGCCGCAGTGTCGAGAATCTGCTCGGTCCTGATGATACGTATCTTGAAGTGTTTGAGGAAGATATGAAATATTCCGACACGCCTATCGCCGCATCGATATCTGAAGGTCTTGCCGACATATTTCAGGTGTTGTACAATTTCCTTGATACGGTGAAAGATGTGCCGGAAGAGCTGATATTAATGGGTCTTGCCGCTGTCAAGGAAGATTTCGGGGCTTACTGGAGTCGCATATTGTGCAATGTGCTCCGCGCCTTGAATCATGTGCGCTACAACTCTGCCGCCGATTAGACGAGAGTCTTGCCGAATGGCATAAAGGCGAGTCCGGCAAGTTTGAAATGCTGGACACCGAATGGGATGCCTATGATGGTGATACAGAACAGTATTCCGAATCCGACATGAGTCAAGGCGATGGGTATTCCGCCGACAAACCACCAGATTACATTCATAATGAGATTGAGGCATCCGTTGGATGTAGGACTGTCAAGCACCTTTGTCCCGAACGGCACCAATGCTACACCTGCGAGTTTCAATGTCTGCAATCCGAAAGGAATACCTATAATTGTCAGCATCATCGCCAGGCTCGACACCACATATTCTACAGCCACGAAAAATCCGCCAAATACAATCCAGATAATATTGAGAAACAAATTCATACGATAGATATAAATGTTTAATATGCCGCAAAGATACAAATAAGCCGGGCGTAATGCCAAATTTATTTTGGAGTCGTCAGTTTTCAGTCAGCTGTAACGCGTAGCTGTAGGGGCGAGTGGAAGCTCAAAGTCACGCACTTAAGGATTTTGCCCGGAACGGGCAAGATAGAGTTAACCGCGGGTAGCCCCGAATGGGGCACCCGTGGAATGTAAGCCCCACCACAATATACAACCCTGAAACGGGTTGCATAAATATAAGCTAATCAGACGCCTATGCAACCCGCTCCCGGGGTTGAGTAAAGGAGAGAGGTGCCTGAGCCACGGGTATGCCTTCGGCATTACCCGCGGTTACCGGGATGAATCCCCTTGCGGGGATTTTTAGCTCTTGCAACTTAAGTTAGTGACATTGGATGGTAGTCCGCCCGTGTTGCGAGGATGTGTTGCCCGTCAGGGCATCATCACTCTGTAGCCGGTGGTTGAGCGAAGCGATACCACCGGAATGATGGCGCCCTCCCGAAATGTTTCCGCAAGGAATCATCACATAGCGCGATAGATGTTCCATTGTCGTAAAACGCTACTACCCGAAACGGCAATACGTCCTTAACGCGGCATCCGCAAAAAAAATCGCTTGGAAAGTTGCAAAATTCAACAATAAGAAGTATCTTTGTGTTATAAGAACAAAGGCAAGAGAGCCGACGATTTACCACATCAAAGTAGATTGGGAAACTCATCAAATTTACGTGAAATACCGAGACAAGCTTAGTCGACTGATGGCGGGCCCCGACCGCTCTTCGGAGCGGTGGCTAATAACCCAGGCGGATTACAAAGGTTGGCGAGCACTCAAATCCTGTCATTCGGAGTTTCATCGCATCCTTTGGTGTGGTCTTATAAAAGAAGAGACTGTTTAGTAAATCTTACCAAACAGTCTCTTTCTTTGTCTTTATGCAGTGGGCGAGTCTCCGCTCCCTCACATAACAGTCGGCAAATCATTCAAGTCACTTGACGGATTTGCCCATTTGGTATGCTTCGTTGAAGGCGGGGGTGGAGAGGACTTCGCCTTTTTCGTAGACGCCTTTGCCATATATCACACCCATCTCCTTGGAGCCGGGGATGCAGTCAGCCCATCCGCGCAGACAGCCGAGTGTGGTGTCCATTGTGTTAGGCTCGTCTTCGGCAGCTGTCATGATGTAATACATCTCTTTGTCTCGGATTACTTCATATTGTGCTACCGCGCGGTCGATTACAGCCTTGAGCTGAGCGGAGAGGGAGTACATGTAGACCGGCGTGGCGAGTACAATCACGTCGGCTTCAAGCAGTTTAGGCATCAGAAGACGCATATCGTCTTTTTTGCAACATTCCCCGTCATGATGACGGCAGTAGTAACATGCCGAGCAATATCCTATGTTATGGTCGGCGATAAAGAATTTTTCCACTTCATTGCCCGCTTCAAGCGCACCTTTCATAAATTGGTCGCAAAGAATGTCGGAGTTGCCCCTATGGCGCGGACTTCCTGATAAAATCAATACTTTCTTAGACATAAATCTTAGTTATTTAAGTTTCTATTCTATTTGGTTTATAGTTTAAGGTTTAAGGTTTGGGGTTTATCGCCAAGACGTAGCGACGTGCCTTTGGCACAATGTCACTAACCTAAGCTCAAGTGCCCCTCTCCTTGAACCAACTCCGGGCGGGTTGCATAGCTGCCTGATTAACATATATTTATGTAACCCGTTTCAGGGTTGCGTCGTTGTTGTGGTCTCGCTTTCCACGGGTGCCCCATTCGGGGCTACCCGCGGTTAACTTTATCTTGCCCATTCCGGGCAAAATACTTAAGTTAGTGACATTGTGTCTATAATATCCCATAACCCTATACCCCTCAACTTTCGCTTGCGAAAGTTGAATTCCGGAATTCATTAGGTGTCATCCCCGTCATCTTCTTGAACATGCGGGTGAGGTGATGAGGGTATTTGAATCCAAGTTCGTAGGCTATTTCACTTACATTCAGTTCACCCTCCGAGAGCCGATGTTTGGCGAGGCTTATAATATATTTATGTATATACTCCTGCGGTGTGATACCCGTTTTGCGTTTTATAAGGTCACCAAAATAGTTGGGTGACAGGCACACGTGAGCCGCACATTGTTGTACCGACGGAATTCCGTCGGAGGCAGGCAGGGCAGAGTTGAAATAGTCGGAAATATATCGTTCAAATTTGCTGATGACACTGCGGTTGCTAACTTCCCTGGTGATAAATTGACGATCGTAGAAGCGTTCACAGTGGTTCAACATCGATTCGATGTAAGAAGATATAATCTGCTTCGTATGCTTGTCAATAGTATGGTCGAGCTCTTCATGTATCTGCTTGAAGCAGCCCGTTATGATCTCCTTTTCACGGTCAGACATGTGGAGCGCTTCATTGGACGCATAGGAAAAAAACGAATAGTCTTTCATCCGGTTGGCGAGGGGAGTGCCGTACAGGAAATCGGGATGAAACATCAGTGCAAGCCCTTTGGAATTATAAGTGTAGCCACCGTCGTTGACCCCTGCAATCTGTCCCGGAGAGATGAACAGCAATGTCCCTTCCTGATAGTCATATTGACTGCGTCCGTATTGGAATGTGCCACATTCCAGCTCTTTGAAAAATATGCAGTAAAAACTGAACTCCTTGCATACGTGAGGAATACGCTCGATTTCTGAAAAATCGGCAACCGATACCAATGGATGCTGAGTGCGCGTACCTAATATCCTGTTATACTCATCGATTGATTTAAGTCGGGAGATATTTTCCATGAGGCGATTTCGTTTTGATACAAAGTTAGTAACAAATTTTTTCATCCCGCAAGCCCACGTGCCATAATCCGTAAAAATGGTAAATATAAAAGTGTTTAGTGTTATGTTGTTGTGCTTTATCAAGGCTGATTTGAAATATTTAGGCTATATTTGCTACATGAAAGCGGCATTTACATACGATTATGTGTGTTTGCCTCCCGGCAGGCAGATTGAAAGACATTCACATCACGCATGGGAGTTGGCTTATGTGATATGTGGTGCCGGTAGCCGTACTGTAGGAGATGAGACAGAGCCGATGGCTGAGGGTGAAGTCATCCTGATACCTCCCGGCATACCTCACGAGTGGAATTTTGATTCGTCTACGGTTGATATCGACGGTAATATAATTAATATCGCAGTGTTCTTTGCCCCGTCGGTACTCGATGGTATGAAACTCATTTTTCCTGAGTCAAAGCCGGCTGTTGACCGGTTGAAATCTCTTGCCGGGGCTATTGCTTACGCCGGTGAGATCCGTGAACGCATATCCGGGTTGTTATGGTCGATGCGCGATATCAGTCAGGAAGCGCGGCTACCGATGATGATTGAATTGATTATGATGGCTGCAAATACGGCAGGTTGCCGTACTGTCGGTACAAATTGTCATCTTGGTAAGTCGGAACGGCGCATGGAGAGGATACGCGTGTTCTGTTCCTGCAATTATTCCCGCGACATCACGCTTGATGAGATTGCAGCCTATGCAGGGATGAACAAGTCGGCATTCTGTACGTTTATGCGGCGTCATTGCGGAAAATCATTTTCGGAATATGTCAACGGCTATCGTCTTGAAAAGGCTCTCGAACGGTTACGGCATACCGATGACAATATTGCGGAGATAGCCTATGATATCGGCTTTGCAAATGTGACATATTTTAACCGTTTGTTTAAGTCGCGGTTTGGCGTTACGCCCAAAGCCATGAGAAAAAACAATGAAAACTGAATTTAAAATCAACACATTATGAATAATAAATTGCTATATTTTTATCTGACAGCGACAGCTTTGCTTGCCGCAAATTCTGTCTCCGCTGAATTACGTGCTCCCGCAGTACCACTTGTGACGCTTGACCCTTATTCAAGTTGCTGGTCGATGGCAGACAACCTTTATGATGATGTCACGCGTCATTGGACAGGGACAGAGTTTCCCCTTATAGGGGTGGTAAGTGTCGATGGTGATGAATATCGGTTTATGGGAAGGGAAGTGCCGGTGTTGTTGCCTCTTGCCCCGACGGCTAATGCCGAGGCGTGGCTTGCGCAATACACTACATCGGAGCCGTCGGTCGATTGGTTTGAACCCTCATTTGACGCATCTTCGTGGAAAACAGCCTCAGGCGGTTTCGGAAGTGCCTCTGAAAAGCCGTTGGCAAAAACTTTGTGGAATACAGACGAAATTTGGGTGAGACGGGAGGTGACACTTCCTTCGAAACTTGGCGACAAACCAATTTATCTAAATTATTCTCACGATGATGATGCGATAATATATATTAATGGTATAAAAGTCGTGGACACCGGCAATGAGTGGCATAAAGGTGTGCGTCTGCTGCTCTCCGGTGAAGCGCGTAAATCGTTGCGCCCAGGCAAGAATCTGATTGCTGCCTGGTGTCGTGATCGTGGCGGAGTCGCTTTCCTTGACTTCGGACTTGAAATAGAGGATACTGCTTCCCGTCAACTCGCCGGTTGCGCCCGGCAGATGTCGTGTACAGTATTTCCTATGAATACTGACTATACTTTTGAATGTGGTCCTGTCGCGCTTAATCTAAGTTTCACGGCTCCTGTTTTTCTTGATAACCTTGACCTGCTGAGTCGCCCCGTCAACTATATAAGTTACAAACTCGCCAGCACAGACGGAAAGTCTCACGATGTAAGTCTGTACTTTGAGGCGGGTCGTGAATGGTGTATAGACGATGTGTCGCAGAAGTCGGTCGCTTCAGTGGTCGATATTGATGGGGTCGTGGCGGCGACTATGTCAAGTGTTGACCAGAATGTGCTTGGCAAAAGTGGTGACGGTATCCGCATTGATTGGGGTACATTCTATATGGCTTCCGTGTCAGATAAATGCAAGGCATGGACTGCTGATCCGAAGAGTGCACGGAAGTCGTTTGTTTCCCATGCTAAAGTAAAATCCGTCCCCGATGCCCTCGGAGCGGGTCTTGTAATTTCGGAAGGAAAATGCAAAAATGCTTCCGGATATATAATGATTGCTTACGATGATATCAATCCTATCCAGTATTTCAATCAAAATCTTCGCCCGTACTGGAACCGCGAGGGTAATTCCGACATTATCGCCCAGTTGAAACTTGCTGCAGACGATTATGATGGAGTGATGAAAGCAACACGCGAGTTTGACCGTGGTCTCATGTCAGATGCTTGTGCCGTCGGTGGCGAAGAGTATGCTGAACTTTGTGCGTTGGCTTATCGGCAGTCGATTGCCGCTCATAAGCTGGTGGAGTCGCCTCAAGGTGATTTACTTTGGCTCTCGAAGGAAAACTTCAGTAACGGTTCAATCGGGACGGTTGATATAACCTATCCTTCATCGCCGCTCTATCTCTTTTACAATCCCGAGCTCGTCAAAGGAATGATGAATCATATATTTTATTATTCTGAGAGCGGTCGATGGACCAAGCCTTTTGCCGCTCATGATGTCGGCACATATCCGCTGGCTAACGGGCAGACTTATAATGGCGACATGCCGATAGAAGAGTCGGGGAACATACTTATACTATGTGGTGCCCTCGCTGCAGTGGAAGGAAATGCGAATTATGCCGAAAAGCACTGGAATGTTCTATCAACCTGGGCTGATTATCTGGCTCAAAATGGACTTGACCCTGAAAACCAGTTGTGTACTGACGACTTCGCCGGACACTTCGCCCATAATGCCAACCTTTCCATCAAGGCTATACTTGGCATTGCTTCATACGCAAGGCTCGCTGAAATGCTTGGTAAAAAAAGTGTAGCTGAAAAGTATTTTGCAAAAGCTCGTGAAATGGCTGCGGAATGGGAAAAAATTGCTGATGACGGCGATCATTACAGGCTTACATTCGATAAGCCGGGCACATGGAGTCAAAAATATAATCTTGTGTGGGACAAGCTTCTTGGCTACAACATATTCTCACCTGTAATAATGAGTAAGGAGATTCCGTATTATCTCAGCAAGCAGAATGAATATGGGCTTCCTCTTGACAATCGCGAGACATATTCTAAAACGGACTGGATTATGTGGACGGCAACAATGGCTCCGGATAAAGCTACATTTATGGAATTCATAAGTCCGGTACACAGATTCATGAATGAAACTCCGCAACGTGTGCCTATGAGTGACTGGATATTTACCGACCGTGCTGACAAGAAAGGTTTTCAGGCGCGTTCGGTAGTAGGAGGGTATTATATCAAGATGCTTGAAAAGAAGTTAAAACGATAAAATGATTTAATACAGTTTAAGTCAGGATATTACTATTGAAGATGCATTTTCATGACCTGAGAATTATCTCACCTAAATTCAAACTTTCTTTGATAAAACATGAGAAAAATTTGCAAGTATCGAAAACTATGCCTAACTTTGCACCGCTAAGTCAGAAATGACCCTCGCAAAGGAGAGGTGGGTGAGTGGCTGAAACCACCAGTTTGCTAAACTGACGTAGGAGCAATCCTACCACGAGTTCGAATCTCGTCCTCTCCGCCAAGGTTTCAATTAAAATCCTGTAGATAGTTCACTTACAGGATTTTTTTATTTTAAGACACATGTCTTGAAATGCCTGTATTGTTAATCAAAATTGTCTACATAAGTGGAACTACGTCGATATATTACAGCAATGGCGGTGGTCATGATGGCTTTCTCATCAGTGGCGCAGTCACCCGACGTGCCGGAAGAACGTCCGACGATTATAGACCATATAGAGGAGAGCGGCAAGATTGCCATTGAAATGCCTGATGCCCTTCTCAATCGCGTTCAATATGTCGCTGAAAAGGAAGATGTCAAGCCCCTTACCGGTAAGATGGGGGGATACCGCATTCAGGTATTTTCCGATAATAATGCCCGTACCGCGAAATCGGAAGCCCGTACACGTGCCAGAAATATCAGCGCACAGTTTCCGCAGTATCCCACATACGTAGTCTACAGTTCGCCATATTGGCGTTTGCGTGTCGGCAATTTCCGTACCCAGGATGAAGCAAACCAGGCGGCACATGAGCTGAAAGAGGCGTTCCCGCGTTATAGCAAAGAGATAAGGGTGGTGCGTGACCGGGTGGTGATAGGTGATTAGAAAAAAGGTGACAATGGAACAAGAACAGGTAATCGCCGAAATTGCAAATCATTACGAGAGTATAATACGCCTGTTAGGTGATGACCCAACCCGTCCGGGACTCGAAAAGACACCGGTGCGCGCGGCAAAAGCACTCTATTATGCCACGCAAGGTTACCGGCAAAATGCAGGCGACATAATAAAGTCGGCTATATTTGATTATGCCGGTTCGCGCATGGTGATAGTGAAAGATATCGAGTTTTATTCATTCTGTGAACATCATATACTTCCTTTTTTTGGCAGAGTGTCAATCGGGTATCTGCCTGACGGCGAGATGGTAGGACTGTCTAAACTTGCCCGTGCCGTGAATGTCCATGCCCGCAGGTTGCAGGTACAGGAGCGTCTTACTGCCGAGATATGTAACACTGTGGATTCATCGCTGAAAAACAAGGGCGTGATAGTGGTGTGCAATGCTCAGCACCTGTGCATGAAGATGCGGGGAGTGGAAAAACAGGATTCAAGTACTTCGACGATTGAATATACAGGTGAATTTGCGGAAAATCCGGCACTCCGGGATGAGTTTTTCCGTATGCTCTCTGACGTAAAATGATTTTTAGCGCATTTGTGGCTCGTTTCTGACTATTTTGTTGTAACTTTGCAAAAATTTTTTAAGTACGACAAATCCAGTCATTGAAATGAAAAAGAAATTCAACGAGTACGATAAATTCAATCTTTCCGAGATTAACAGGGAAGTGCTTCAGCGTTGGAATGCTGACAATCTTTTCGAGCAGAGCATGAAAGTGCGTGAGGGCGCCCCGTCGTTCGTGTTTTATGAGGGACCGCCATCGGCAAACGGTATGCCCGGCATCCATCATGTTATGGCACGTACTATCAAGGATATATTTTGCCGTTACAAGACCATGAAAGGCTTCCATGTGAAGCGTAAGGCAGGCTGGGATACCCACGGACTCCCGGTTGAGCTTGGGGTGGAGAAGGCACTCGGCATAACAAAGGAAGATATCGGAAAGAAAATTTCGGTCGATGACTATAACGCGGCATGTCGCCGTGAGGTGATGAAGTACACTAAAGAGTGGGAAAACCTGACCAACTCAATGGGATACTGGGTTGACATGAATGACCCTTATATCACATACGATAACCGCTATATCGAGTCGGTATGGTGGCTGTTGAATCAGCTTTACAATAAAGGATATCTTTACAAGGGTTATACGATACAGCCTTACTCACCGGCTGCCGGAACGGGACTTAGCACTCATGAGCTGAATCAGCCCGGTTGTTATCGCGATGTGAAGGATACTACCGTGACCGCGATATTCAAGATCATCGCTCCTTTCCCCGAATTGGAAGGATGGGGTACACCTTGTTTCCTCGCATGGACCACTACTCCCTGGACATTGCCTTCAAACACTGCCCTCTGTGTAGGTCCGAAATACGAGTATGTCGCCGTACGCACATATAATCCCTATACAGCTGAGAAAGTAACCGCCATTCTTGCCAAGGACCGTCTAAACGCTTACCTTAAGCCCGAGGGCGCCGAGTTGCCGCTTGATGAGTACAAACCCGGTGACAAGGTGGTGCCTTACCGTATTGTTGCCACATATACCGGCAACGACCTCGTAGGCATAAAGTATCAGCAGCTTATGCCGTGGGTGAAGCCGTGTGAAAAGGTCAGCGTCAACTCTCCGGCATTTGTGACTGATTATGCTTCGGCTGCTCCCGATAAAGTGTTTGAAGTTGGTAAAGACAAGTTTGTCGAACTTGCCGATGAGGCTTTCCGCGTTATCCCCGGCGATTATGTGACAACCGATGATGGTACGGGTATCGTGCACATCGCTCCGACTTTCGGTGCGGATGATGCGCGTGTGGCAAAAGCTGCCGGTATACCTTCGCTTTTCATGATAAACAAGAAGGGTGAGACACGTCCGATGGTAGACCTTACAGGTAAATATTATACCATTGACGAGTGTGCCCCCGAGTTTGTGAAGGCATGTGTCAATGTGCCCCTTTACGAGAAACATGCCGGTGATTATGTGAAAAACGCCTATGACCCGAAATTTAACGAAGGCGGAAAATATGACGAAAAGGCTGCCGAAAAGAGCGAGGACCTCAATGTGGTTATCGCCCTTGAAATGAAGCAGGCAGGTGAAGCGTTCAAGATAGAGAAGCATGTGCACAACTATCCGCACTGCTGGCGTACCGACAAGCCTGTGCTCTATTATCCTCTTGACAGCTGGTTTATCCGTACGACAGCCGCCCGTGAGCGTCTCATGGAAAAGAATGAGACAATAAAGTGGAAACCTCAGTCGACAGGTACAGGACGATTTGGCAAATGGCTGGAGAATCTGCAGGACTGGAATCTCTCGCGTAGCCGTTACTGGGGCACTCCGCTTCCTATCTGGCGCACAGAAGACGGCACCGAGGAATTGTGTATAGATAGCGTTGAGACATTATATAACGAAATCGAAAAGGCGGTAGCTGCCGGTGTTATGAAGGCTAATCCTTATAAGGAAAAAGGCTTTGTCCCGGGTGATTACTCAAAGGCAAACTATGAGAAAATCGACTTGCACCGCCCTTATGTTGATGATATAGTGCTTGTGTCGTCGAAGGGGCTTCCCATGCACCGTGAACTTGACCTTATCGATGTGTGGTTTGACTCAGGTGCGATGCCATACGCACAGATTCATTACCCGTTTGAAAACAAGGAAGGTCTTGATTCGGGCGAACTTTATCCCGCCGACTTCATTGCAGAGGGTGTCGACCAGACACGCGGATGGTTCTTTACTCTACATGCCATCGCCGGCATGGTATTTGACTCGGTGGCATATAAAGCCGTTATCTCCAACGGTCTTGTGCTTGACCGTTTTGGCAACAAGATGTCAAAGCGACTGGGTAATGCCGTCAATCCGTTTGAGGCAATCAATGAGTTTGGTTCCGATCCCTTGCGTTGGTACATGATTGCCAACTCGTCGCCATGGGATAATCTGAAATATGATCCGGAGGGTGTCAGGGAAACTTCGCGTAAACTCTTTGCGACACTTTATAATACATATTCTTTCTTTGCACTTTATGCCAATGTCGACGGATTTGATAACAGTGCTCCGCAAGTTCCTGTTGCAGAGCGTCCCGAGATTGACCGCTGGATATTGTCATTGCTCAATACTCTTATACGTGAGGTAGAGGAGGCACTCGACGATTATGAGCCTACAAAGGCGGCACGTGCCATCAATGATTTTGTCAATGACAATCTCAGCAACTGGTATGTACGTCTTAACCGTAAGCGTTTCTGGGGTGGAGAAATGGACAAAGATAAACTTGCTGCCTACCAGACTCTCTATACCTGTCTGGAGACAGTGGCATTGCTTATGGCGCCAATCTCGCCTTTCTTCTCCGACCGTCTATATACCGACCTGCGTTCGGCTACTACCGGCGACACTACCTCGGTGCATCTTGCCCTCTTCCCGGTCGCCAGTGAAAGCGACAAGGAGCTTGAGGAGCGCATGAAACTTGCCCAGGACATAACTTCAATGGTTCTTGCTCTCCGCCGTAAGGTCAATATCAAGGTGCGTCAGCCGCTCGGCACACTCATGATACCGGTGCTTGACGACCGTCAGAAAGCCATGATCGAGTCGATGGCTGACCTTATATTGAGCGAGGTGAATGTTAAGGATATCAAATTTGTCGGTAATGACGAGGGTGTGCTTGTAAAGCGTGTCAAGCCTGATTTCAAGAAGCTTGGCCCGAAGTATGGTAAGATAATGAAGGCTCTCGCCGCGCAGGTGGCAAAGATGGAGCAGCATGATATAATGGAGCTTGAGCGCGACGGCTCGTTTACATTCAATGTCGATGGAGTCGACGCGACAGTGGAGCTTGGCGATGTTGAGATTATATCGGAAGATATCCCCGGATGGCAGGTGGCAAACGATGGTAATCTGACCGTGGCACTCGACGTTACTCTTACCGACGATCTTCGCCGTGAGGGCATAGCCCGCGATATCGTGAACCGGGTACAGAATATCCGCAAAGGCAGAGGGTATGATATCGTAGACAAGATATCCATAACATTTGAACCCAATGCCGCTACCGACGAGGCGATTAAGGCATACAGCGACTACATGGCGCGCCAGGTACTCGCTACATCCATCAACGTAGCTCCCTTGGCTGCCGATGCCTTAGTGGAGACTCTTGACCTTGACGGTGTGGAAGTCAAGACTGTCATTGAACTTATTAAACCCTGACATATAACCTAAAACAGTACTGTTATGAGTGAAAAGACACGTTACACAGATGAGGAGCTGCAGGAGTTCAAGGAATTGATACTCCAGAAACTTGACAAGGCACAGCGCGACTACGAGTTGCTTAAGGCGAACGTGATGAATAGCGACGGTAATGACACAGCCGATACGTCTCCAACTTTTAAGGTCCTTGAAGAGGGTGCGAGCACTCTCAGCAAGGAGGAGGCAGGTCAGCTCGCACAACGTCAGATGAAATTTATCCAGCATCTGCAGGGTGCTCTTGTAAGAATCGAGAACAAGACCTACGGTATCTGCCGTCAGACAGGCAAACTGATTCCACGTGAACGACTGCTTGCCGTGCCTCATGCCACTCTAAGTGTAGAGGCAAAGGAAAGCGGCAAAAAGAAATGATTTTTACCGTAAAGTGACATTTATATTATCGTAATTGAGCAATAAATGAAGTTATCCAAGGGCGCGATTGCCACGATTATCATTCTCGGTGTGCTTATTATCGACCAGATTGTCAAGATTTGGGTGAAGACCCATATGTATCTGGGTCAGGAATTTGTAATCACCGATTGGTTCAGGATATATTTTATCGAGAATAACGGCATGGCATTCGGTATGGAGCTTGGCAGCAAGCTGTTTCTCACAATGTTCCGTATTGTAGCCGTAGGATTGCTCATATATTATATTTGTCGCATCAAGAACCGCACCGATATAAAAACCGGCTACATTGTATGCTGCGCGTTGATTACTGCCGGAGCAGCCGGCAATATAATCGATTCGGTTTTTTACGGGATGATATTCAATAATCCTTATCCTCCGGAGGTTGCCGTGATGTTTCCTCCGGAGGGGGGATATGCGCCCGTTTTTCATGGCAGGGTAGTGGACATGCTCTATTTCCCGCTGTTCAGTTTTTACTGGCCTGATTGGGTGCCTTTTGTCGGCGGCGACTATTTCCTGTTTTTTCAGCCCATATTTAATATTGCCGATGCGGCAATCACGGTCGGCATACTTGTGCTGATAATATTCTACTCTAAATATCTGTCGTTGCCTGTCAGGGAGAATGGCGGTGACGTAGCTTCCGGAGAGGAAAAATGAATATGAGAGGACTGTTGGTCTTGCCTGTTGTTTATGCGGCTGCATCATTGATGTTTTCATCATGCGACCGTACTCCCGACTATGTTATCAAACCTGACGACATGGCATCGCTGCTTGTGGATATACATAAGGGAGAAGGGGTGGTGGATTTGAACAGTTCGGCTTATCGTAATGACTCGGCGCGAAAAGTGCTTAAGCAATCGATTTATATGCGTCATGGAGTTACGGCTGAACAGGTGGACACATCCCTTGAATGGTATGGACACAACATAGAGAAATATATCGAAGTCTACGACAAGGTGATTGAGCAGCTTGAGAAAGAGTTGAAAGATGCCGATGTGGCTGCTGCAGGCGAGAAAGTGCAGCTTGCTGCAATAGGAGACTCCGTGGATGCATGGAATGATACCCGTTACCGCCGGTTTGCCTATGGGTCTCCGGCTGACAACTTAAAATTCTCATTTCGCCGTGATGAAAACTGGGAGGAAGGCGATGTATATACTTGGCGTATGTTTGTCAGCAATCGTCAGTCGCCGCTGCGTGTCACCATCGGAGCCGACTATAATGACGGTACAACCGATTACATCACTACCACCATCACTTCTGACGGCTGGAATGAAGTGGAGTTTCCAGCTGATACCGCCAGGACTTTGCGCTATGTATATGGCATGATGGAACTTAATCCGAAGCGTGGCGAAATCGCCTATGTCGATAGTATAACCCTTGTGCGTACACGTTTTAGCCCTGACTCATATAAGCGCGGATTGGTCAAGCATTATTCCAACGGGAAAAAGGAGAGCGAGGATTAATATGGTGAGATATCTTGCCCACGCTGTGATGCATGGGGGAAAAGTTTACCGGCAGTCTATTGTGGAGCTTGACGGCACACGTGTCGCAGTTAGTCGTTTTGACGGGGAGATTCATTCGACGATATTTGTATCGGGCATTATTGTGGTAGCGCCGGAGCAGCGGATAACCACTGTCAATATTGATCAGATGAAGCATATTCTTGGTCGTGCCGAGCTTATCGAGACGGCTATAAAACGTATAAGCCGTTACGTAATCATGCGCAATCTTGCGGTGACGCCTGACGAGACCCCCACGCTCGTCATCCTGCAGCGATGAAATTATTCCTCTCAGGATATTGGTAACAGGTTCAGTTTAGTCCACTGTTGTATAATCGGAGTATTTGAGCTAACTTTGTTTTGGTCAACAATGAAGCAGCATCTATGAGTGACAGTACTATTAAAAAGCTCCCGTTTTTTTCAATAGTCATGCCTGCATATAATGCAGGACCTTTTATCGGCGAGGCTATTGAGAGTGTGCTTGCACAGTCATTTGATGACTGGGAACTGGTCATTGTGGATGATTGCTCGACTGATAATACCCGGGATATAGCATCCCGGTATGCCGGATGTCACAATAACATAAGGCTATATAAAAGAGACAGCAATAGCGGAAGTGCCTACACGCCGCGAAAAGAGGCGATTATTTTGTCGGAGGGAAGATATATAGTGCCGCTGGATGCTGATGATGCTTTTGAAGCATGTTTTCTCGAAAAAATATACTCACGTATTGCTGATACGGGTGCTGATACGGTATATTGCCGTCTTGTGCACGGTGACATGATTTTGCCTGTACAGGGATTTGATATATCCGCTGTATATAGGGGGCGCGATTTATTGCAGCACACTATAGGAGGATGGAAAATCGCGCCTAACGGATGTGTGGAGCGTAGGCTATACGTGGACACTATGAAAAAGTATGCGGCTGCCGGCAACTGCATGAACGATGACGAATTATTGTCTCGTCAACTTATGATTGCTGCTCTGAAGATTGCGTTTTGTGACGCGGAGTATCGCTACCGGGTGAATCCTGACTCGGTTTCATGTAAGATAAGTCACAGGCGATTTGATATATTATATACGGATATAAGGCTGAAAGAACTTATATATGATAATTATATCTCAGGTGATGAATCACGTACACTTATAAATGTACAGCTTTTCAATGATACGGCGGGGATGATTTCTTTCATGATGAAGCACCGGGATTGCCTTAGAGGGCATGAGGTTGAAATAAACTCCTTGATAGAGCGTGCACGATGTTCAATCGACTGGCAACTTATCGAAGGGAAAGTGAGTCGTATAAAATCAATATTGTTGAGAATAGGCATCGGTCCGCTTAAATTTGCAATGATGGTTTATGGCAGCGTCAAAGGAAGAAAATAGCTATAAGAGTATTTTGAAGGGTACGTCAGCTTTTGGCGGCGTACAGGTGTTTCAGATACTTCTGGCTCTTATCCGCGGGAAGTTTGTCGCCATATTGCTCGGCCCGGCGGGAATGGGTGTCGCGGCACTGTACACTACTGCAGCAAACACTCTTCAGCAGTTTGCCTCGCTTGGGCTTAATCTGGCGATAGTGAAAGAGGTGGCTGCTAACCGCGATGAGCATGAGAAAATGTCGACCGTATTTGCTGTCGCCCGTCGGTTGATAATTATGAGTGCACTGTTGGGCGCGGCGGTGTGCCTGTTACTCTCTCCGCTTCTCAGTCGGTGGACTTTTGGTGATGATGCCCACACGTTCGGCTTCATGCTGCTTGCCGTTATGGTGTTTTTTGCAATATCATCGGCGGGGGAAATGTCGTTGCTTCAAGGATTGCATGCGGTGAAGCGTCTTTCAAAGGCGTCGATTGTCGGAGGCGTTACAGGACTTTTTGTCGGTGTTCCGCTCTACTATTTTTTCGGGACTGCCGGTATTGTGCCGGCGATGATTGTGCTTTCACTGTCCATGTTTGTATTTTATTTCTATTCGGTAAGGAAGAGCATCGCAGTTGACAAGGTGAGGTTTGTGTGGTCGACTCACCGACCGTTGATAATGAAGTTGATAGGGCTGGGACTTGTGTTGATGGCGGGATCGCTTATCGGTACATTTACCAATTATCTTATCAACCTTTTTGTGCGCAGTTTCGGTTCGGTTGACAATGTCGGTCTGTATCAGGCGGCAAATTCGATTACCAATCAATATGTCGGGGTCGTGTTTAGTGCTATGTCATTGGACTTTTTCCCGAGGCTTACCGCTATTGCGGGTGACAATGTAAAAATGCGAGGGGTGGTCAACCGGCAGACGGAAATTGTGAGTCTGATACTCACTCCGCTTGTTATAGGACTGATACTTACGTCGCCGGTGATAATAAGATTGCTGCTCACGGAGTCGTTTATGAGCGTGATGCCGCTGATGAGGTGGTTTGGATTCGGGATATTGCTCAAGGGACTGAATTATCCGATGGGTTACATAGCATTTGCGAAGGATAACAAGCGGCTGTTTTTCTGGCTTGAAGGGGTGTTTGGCAATGCGCTCAATCTTGCGCTTAGCTGTGTGGCATACTATTTCTTCGGTCTTATCGGTCTCGGAATGAGTCTTGTGGCGAGCAGCCTTATTGCTTATCTGATTTATTATATCCTCAACCGGCGTCTGTATGGCTACGGATATGACCGGACTACCGTAAAGTCGGCAGTGTTTGCTGTCGCGGCTGGAGGAGGGGCTTTCCTCTGTTCCTATATTCCCGATACGATAGCGTCTTATGCCGCTATGGGAGTGATATTTGTCGCGGCTTGCACTGTGTCGATATTGCGTATAAAGAAAGTTATTACCCGAAAATAGAAAGATGGATTCACGAAAGATACAGGGATATGCCCTCGGATTTATAGCGGCTGCGACTTACGGGCTTAACCCGCTGTTTGCGTTGCCGTTGATGGTTGACGGAATGGATACGCCGTCGATACTGTTTTTTCGCTATCTGTTTGCCATCCCGATAATGGCGCTGATGATGGTCGCGCGCGGTAAATCGTTTAAAGTGACATGGCGTCAGGCGTGGTTGCTGCTTGTGTTCGGTCTGCTTGTCGGACTGTCGTCGGTCACGCTGTTTGAAGCATACCGGTATATGGATGCCGGGATTGCATCGACACTGTTGTTTGTCTATCCGCTCATGGTGGCGATTATAATGTCGGCGGTGTTTCATGAACGGCTAAAGCCCGTCACCATAGTCAGCCTCGCAACAGCACTGGTAGGAATCGGGTTGCTTTACAAAGGAGAGGGTGGGGCGACATTGAGCGTTGGCGGCACGGCGCTTGTGATGCTGTCGGCACTCTCCTACGCGCTTTACATCGTGGGAATCAACAAGACGGAACTTGCGCAGGTGCCTACATTGACAGTGACCTTCTATGTGCTCACTTTCGGGTTGCTGATATTTGTGGCAAATATCCTTATAAGCGGACATCTTTCTGTGCCTGCGGGGGTGGGGCAGTGGAGCCGTATCGGCGCGCTGGCGTTGCTGCCTACGGCGGTGTCATTTCTCTGCACTACGCTTGCCATTACCTATATCGGCTCGACACCAACGGCAATACTCGGGGCTATGGAGCCGCTGACCGCTGTCGTAATCGGGGTCACGGTATTTCATGAGCAGCTCACGGTGCGCGACGTGTGTGGGCTTGTCCTGATTATCACCGCCGTCACCCTTGTGATTGTCGGCGGAAGCATCGCTCCCCATCTCACCGCCATTCGCCGCCTCTTCCCCCGCCGCCACCGCTAACTGAACAGTACATAAAAATAAAGCCTGAGGAAGAATTTCTCTCTCAGGCTTTTTATCTTGAAATGGGATATGACGATTGATTGCTAATGTAGATTGCTACATTTTGTCAAGAGAGTATCCCATGTAAACAGTATCGGGAATTCAATCAATACATTATATAATCTGCCCCAAAGTCCTTTTTCGTGGAAAAGACGGTAGAAGGCGCGAAGATTGTATCGGTTAATCCAGTCGGGATAATAGTTAATGCCATTTGCTGTCTGATGCAAGAACCCGCCACAGGTAAAGACTACACCTTTGTAACCTGCATTTTTCAAATCAATGGCGAATTGTTCCTGAAGCGGTGATCCCATGCCTATGACTGCAAAATCGATATCAGAATGTATGATGTCGGATATTGCCTTTCTTCGGTCATCGGCATCAATGAAATATCCATTGCGGAAGCCGGCAATATACATGTTTTGGTAACTTTTGCGAAACTGACCGATTGTCTCTTCGAGCACATCCTGGCGTGTGCCGAGGAAATAAATGCTACGGTCGGTGTCAGGTTTATTCAGATAAGTGAACAAATCTTTTGCCATAGCCGACATATCGAAGCTGAGTCGAGGTACACGCTTGCCCCATAATAGCCGGATAAGCCAGCACATAGTCATTCCGTCGACAAACAATCCATCCATAGAGTCATATAATTCCTTGTGACGGCGCACAAGGTGATAAGAATATGGATTGACACAAGTATATACCCGCCCCTCACCGACGGCAAAAATTCTGTCGGGGTATGCAGAGGCAGAGTTTGCGATTTTTCGCACAAACTCACGATTATTCATAAAAGATTGGTTTACGAAATTATAAGTTAAAATGAATAATTATGTGTTTTTCATCTTATAAGGGATTTAATTTAAATTAGATTTTAGGTAAGATATTGCTTTCGCGCGTTCCTGATTTATTATGGAATTCGTATGTGTATAGTCAATTTTGTTGTTAAGAATACTATCAAGAGATTGTCCCGTCTTCACCACTGTTGATTCCAAGCCGAATTGTTGAAGTAAAAATGTTAGTTTGTTATTGTTCATTTCTCGTATGATAGTTCCGAAAGGTTTATTAAACTTTAGCGACATTACAGCACCATGAAATGTGTCAGTTACTATGCATCGCGCCTTTCTGAAATATCCGAGCACTTCAAATGGATGAGGAGTCACAACCTCGTCAACCCAGTCAAAATAATTGGCAATTGCTATGATTTTCAGATTTTTCTTTTTGGCGTAATCCGTTATAGCTTTAACCTCTTTGGGATTGTTCATCCTTCCGGGATATGTATAGACAAGAAGGTACTCATCCTTTATATTAGGAAGTCGAACCTCATTGTCAAATCCATACGCGATAACAGGATCGACATTTAGATTTGGAGTTATGGTGGTAAGAGTAGTGACGATATCAACGCTATTTTTGTCTCTGACTGAAATCGCATCCATTCTTGACATCAGTTCTCCAACCCTATGATATATGCCAAGTTCTTTTAGTTTATCTATGGTTGTGGCTCCAAAACATCCGGCATAGCTGATAACTTTATCAGAATTCAGAGCTTCTCCGAACAATTGAGTTGAAAATCCGAACCAGGTCGTTTGTGCTACATTAAAAACCTCGTCACTCCCAATTACAACAGCATCGAAATGTGTTTCAGATTTACCATCTTTTACTCCAAGCTCAGGTTTAAATTCCGTTTCAAATCGTCTGTGCAATTTTAGAGTAAATTTAAGTTGACGGAGGGGATGCTTCACTTTCAGACGCATAAGCATCAATTTCACTTTGTGAAATTTGCTTATTCGATATTGTGGAAGCTGCTCACCAGGGATGATATTAATAAATTCAACATCATGACCAAGTCCTTCCAAAATTGATTTAAGTCCATATGCTTGTAGAAACGAGCCATAATTCGTTATCTGCTGCATCGATAGAATACCGACTTTCATATACACCTTAATTTATTGATAATTGATTTTACCACCCAAAACATCCCGGTGGATATCAGCAAATTCTTCATGTGATCCTTGAACCCTGTTCCAATTATATGAAATCGACAGTTAATATCATGTAGAGAAAGTTCAGGATTATTGAACGCTTTGATGAGTTCATCACGATATGGAGGCTTGTCGGTAGATGTAACAAGATTCTTATTAAGCCTTACTGCTTCCTTAATTTCCCGCTTCTCTATGAAGCAGTCCTGCAACTCTTTTACAATACTTTTCCCTATTTCCGAATTCGTAAGAATAAGGGACACTCCTTTTGATATATCCTGTTTGAACGGAATCCCCAAAGCACCGATGCCCCAAAAATCCGCAATTGTGATATCTCCGACTCTTGATAATCCGTTAAAATGGCAGTCATAGCAAGAATTTCTGAAAATTGCTCCCTTTTCGAAAGCCGCCATATAAAGGTTGGGAACACCAATGAGAGGTTTCATCGGGCGATTTACTCTCTTCAGGCCTGGGGCAATACCCCAGCCCCGAAGATTTCGGAATTCAAAGCCAACGGCAGAAGAATACTCAGTGTATTCTTTCTTAAGTTTTTCGATATAATTTGAAAACAGGCTATTGGATGGCACACCATGACAAACAATATCAACTGTTATCAGTCTTTCGTATGGCTTTATCAAAAACGACCGTAATCCGGCTATTTGGCAGGGAGTGCCGGTAAAGAGAACATATTTCCCCTCTTTAAGCTTTTCGCGAGCTTCGACATATGTCTTACGAATATCACTTTGCAGATACTTCGAACCGCGGAGAGGAGAAATATCAAGATCTTCTCCACATCCTATATGCAGGCACTGAAATCCGTCTATCCAAGCAGCCCCGAAAACAAAACCACCTCGTTTTCTTATCCATCTTGCTATTGCCGAAAACGCGCCTCCAGAACTGCTCTCGGTTCGGGTTTCATTATCCCAAAAGGCATAAACCTCTTTTATTTCGGGATTTTTTAAATCCTTGCCGTTTACAATCGGACAAGCCTTTTCACAAAGTTTACACTCGACACATCTGTCCGGATTGATTTTAGGCATGATAAAACCATCGTTGTCCGGAGACATTGTTATTGCATTGTGCGGACATATATTACCACAAGCAGCGCATCCGGTGCACGTCTGTGGTGTTGCGAGAATTGGCATTATTTAAGAGTATTAATAAGATTGCAGTATCTTTTTTTGAAAATACCGAAATTGAAGTTTTGCATATAAATTTCTTTTCCTTCACGAGACATCCTATCAATCTCATTTTGGCTCAGTTTAGAAAGATTATTCAACGCGTCCGTCAATGTATCCCAGTCATTTACAATGATTCCATTGATTCCATCCTTTATAATTTCGGTATTTCCGCCAACATTATTACAGATAGCTGGGAGACCGGTTTGGGCTGCTTCAATAAGGGAAATAGGCAGACCTTCGTGCTTGGAAAAAAGCATCATGAAATCATAATTATGCATTAGAGAGGATATGTCATTACGGAATCCGAGCACTTGAAACTGGTTGTCACCATCACAAACGAGCCTTAATTCCTCGAAAAGGGGACCGGTTCCGGCGAAAAGTATTTTAACTCGAGGGTCAAGTTTTCCTTTCAAGTGCTTGACTATCTCAACCTGTTGTTTCACGCTGTTGATACGTGCAGGATATAGAATCTTTATATCATTAGGATTAAATCTCTTGGCTTGTTGTGCGAAAGATTTTGACTCGCGTACACAATTATGAATTTTAGTAATTGACGCTCTGTCCACTCCGAAATATTCTGTCAGATTCTTGATGCCGGCATCGGAGATCGCTACTATTTTTTTAGGAAAAAGAGAAAGCATTTTATTCCCATAAAGCTCGTTGTGATGAACATATATACATTTTATGTTTAGCCTGAGAATATGGGTTAGACCCCACATCAACGGCAACAACCGACGTTCATGAATAATGACGACGGAATTGCGGAACATGAAAGGATTCTTGAACCTCAGATAATCACCTTTAGATATATTAAGACTGCTATCAACCTTGTCATATGGAATGTTTCCGACAATCTTGGCATCAAAATCATCTCTCAATGCCTCGTGAATATCTAAAATAACGCGCTGAATACCGGTGACTTTATATAGCTCGAGATTAAACTGAAAGATTTTCTTTTTATCCATAATTAAATAAGAAATGTGTGTTAAACACACGATATGCTCTTCTTTACAAATTTTGCATACAGATGATGCCTAGAATATAATGATATTGTGGACAATAAACTATATTTTCAATCTTTTATTTATACGTATAATTAACGATTCATTTTGATTCAAGAGATTCAAAACGTAATGAATAAAATACTAATATAGAAGAGAATAAAAATATATTGAATTTAGAATCAGTTTAGACTCCTGATTATTCTTGCGGGATTTCCGGCGACGATACAATTCGACGGTACATCTTTAGTTACTACGGCTCCGGCTCCAATAACAACATTGTCACCGATGTTTACAGGATTCATTATAATTGCTCCTGCGCCGACGTAAACATTATTCCCAATCGTACATTCATCTGTGTTTGCATCAGGCGTTTTCTTTCCGATTAAAACCATTGGCAGCAAGGTCAGATTACTACCAATGCTCTTAACTGAACCAATTCTACGATAACCATGATGTACAATATGAAGTCCCGGACCTACGCAGTTGGGCTTTATATAGAGTTGATGTTTTAGATTCATCCGCCTCCATTTCATGAAATACCACAGACGCAATATCTTAACCCAAGGCTTTTGCGGTATATTGGTGTAATATTCCAGATATCTAAGGTTACGTACGTAGGAATACATTGTGCCATTCTCACTCCATGAAAATTTTGCTAATAACGGATATCTGAATCCGAAAGCTTCATAATCGGCCTTTAGCCATGTTTTCAAATCTTTACGTGTATGAATCATTGGAAAAACAATTTATATGGCATTAATCCACATGGTTCCCATTCGCGCAAGATACGATATATTAACCATACTGTAAATAGTAATGCGAAAGTGATTTTTGTAAATATCCGGCTTTGAACCTTAAAGCCGGAACAGAATACAGGAATAAGATAAGCCCAAAACACAAGTCGTCCAAGGTAAAAGTATTCATTGGCTCGCCACATACCTAAAATATTTGCTACTGGAGTAATTATTAAATCAAATGATACAATTAATTCTAAAAATGAAATATTTGTATCATATTTCAGCTTCTTATTACACAATAGCCACATGGTAGAAAGTAAAATTAACGGTATTACAGTGATAGCAGCATCCAGGATGGATCCGTTTAAATTTTTTGCTATGTAGTATGCGTCCGCACCATCTAAAAGGCTAAATGCTATAGCATATTGTTGAACTTGTACTGCGAGATAATATCCAATTATTGCAAGTAATGATATGACAATAATTAATTTTATATTGGAATATGTGTATTTGTAATGCTTAAAGATTGCATAAAATGGTAAAAATAATACATACAGTATAGACATTCTATGGATAAAAACTGACATGCAAATCATAACGATTCCCCAAAGTGTTTTTCGTTTATTTAACAGCACTAATCCAAATAATATCACTGATATCGCCATGCTGGACCTCATTGTATTGAAACTTTTCAGATATGGAATCATTAAAACAATAAAAGGGATGCATGACACTCCTCTTACACAAAAAGCTTTTATGAAATATAGGTATGCCAATGTAATTATCGAATAGCACACGAACCTATATATTATAGGATTGTCAGTTAATGTTCTGATAGCTTTGTTGAACAAACCAAATATAATTTCTTGATCTTCAAAGCGAGAGGAGGAGGTCAAACAGGTTAAAAAAGTATTTTCATATCCAGCTGCATCAGTACCGACGATGCCGGTGGTCACTAGACGAACTGTGGCGAGCGTAACGAATAAGAAGTAGAAAGAATGGTATCCAAATTGTTTGGGATATAATAGATTTGGCTTATAATTCACACTAAGGTTAATAAAATAAGCACTTATCAGCCCGATAAATGTATATAATAATAATGTGCTAAAATCAAAATAGGGATACATCATCCTTATTAAATGCATTAATATATTTCTGTGCACAAATCTTCATTGTATATTTGCGCGTAAAATAATTTCTAATGTCATCAAAGTTAGGAGTATATTCTAAAGCCTTCCTAACAGCATCTTTATAGGAGTTTAGAGATAAATCAGCACTTAAAATCCCTATGGTGTCATTGTCTATAACATCTCTAACCCCTCCAACTGGAGTCGAGATAGTATAAGAGCCACACAGTCCGGCTTCAAGGATAGTTATGGGAAGTCCTTCCCATGATGAGGATAGACAAAAATATTCAGTAGCGAATAAATAATCCTGCACATTATGTTTTGTCCCTAAAAATATAATACGTGTTCTGTCAGAAACTAATGATTCTAAATATTCTTTCCTTTTTCTGTCAGGAGAAGACCCAATTATCAATAAAAGGACATCGTGTCCTTCTTCAATAATGGAATTAAAAGTATTGATTAGTAATTCATGATTTTTCTGTTCAAAAAAACGGGCTATATTTAAAAATACCTTTGTATTCTGAGTCTTTTTTAGCAATCTAATTTCTTTTTCAACTTTATCATATTCGTTAGTCTTGCTAAGCGGTCTGCACCCATTCTCAATTACAGAAAAAGGCTTATACCCGTAAAACTTTCCAAAGGTATCCTCGCAATATTTAGATATAGCAATCGGTTTTATTGTCCTTTTTAGAAAATATTTCCGCAATCGAGATCCTATACCCTCGCCAGCATCTTTATTCGCAACATTATGCACAGTGTAATAAAATCTTATACCAGGGTATAGTAAACTCGGTATAATACATGGCACAAAAGCTCTGTCATGGACATGTAGTACGTCCGGTTTAAATTTTGCAATCATTTTGAACACTGATATCATTTGCCGAATTTTCAATAAAAAATTTGGTCTAAAATTGAAGTTAAGTCTTTTTACCTTGGGTGAAAGATCTTGAACGTAAAAGTCACTTCCCTTTCTTTCAACAAAAGTACCGATTGCTACATCGTTTGTAAGTGTCAACTCATTACTTAAATCTACTACAAATCTTTGTGCGCCTCCTGGACCAAGTCCCTCGATAACTTCTAATATCCGCATATCAAAACTTTCTGAAGAATTTTACTAAATTAGTCGGTAAATAGATTACAGGTATTTTTCGAATAATTAAATCTGGAAAATCTAGTATCGTATTAATAATCCCGTAATCGTTAATAATCATGGAAAATAGACGTGTTTTATTTCTACTATTCTCATTAATCATTCTCAATCGTTGGTTGGTAAGTCCTTTTAGAACACCTCTTAGTAAACGATTATTTTTTAAATCATATATTTTTATTAGAAATGAGGTCCTTTCAACAAATTTTTCATAACTCCATTCTGCAGGGAGGTGTTCTTGAAATAAGGAAACTTTAAATTTTTTCCCAGAAAAAGAATTTGTTTTAATACAATACGTTAATAATATTGCAAATTGACCAATCATAGAACTCATGCTCTCATAGTATGCGGGCATATAAACTTTTAATGCGTTCATCCGATAGATACATTTTGAAATCCAGAAAGAATTGCCAAATTCAATATGAGAAGATACACTTTCATAAAAGGATTGCGAATTATTAATATTACAATTGATTGAACATTCGAAGTTTAACCAAATGGCATTAGGATTTTCTTTTATTTGTGTTAAAACAATCTCAACTGCATTTTCTGATACAAAGTCATCATCTCCAAGAATCCATAACCATTCTGTATCACACGAATCCATACATCTCGCAATATTAGCATCACCTCCTATATTAACATTATTGCGTATAATTGTAAATAATTGTTTCTCTGTAGTATTAAACAGAGAAACAACAGGTCTGAGACTGTTGTTGTCACGTATTGTCAACTTGACTTCCGGTGTCAATTGTGGGAGTAGCAATCTAACCTGTTTTTGAATTTTATCTGGTCGATTGTAAGTGGGAATCGCGATAGTTAGTATGGCATTGCTCATCTTTGAGATATTAAAGTATAGGATTGTAAATGTGCCATTTTTTCTTGCAAATGTTAAATATCTTATGGGCCCAGATGCTACAGATCATAACTATAGTGCAATATCCGGCGGTCATACCGATAACCCCAAAGTATTTACCGAGAATTATTGTCGAAAGGCAACACAGGATGCCACCAACAATTGAATTTACAAGAAATGGTTCCTGTTTGTGACATCGCAGGTATGTCGCCCAGCCGTTAACCCACTGGTTAATATATAGCGGTATAAGCATTAGCGTGAGCGGAAGCCAATTCAAGAACCTGTAGCCCAATGGAATGTGCAATGCTTTTAGTCCCCAGATACCAGCGACAAGAACAGAGATCAGTCCGAGACAGACGATTGAGACCTGCTTCATTGTGGTGTTGAATATCCGGTCGAGTTGTACGTAATCTTTTAGCGCGATTAATTTAGACCATAACGGTACTTTTGTTGTAATCCAGCTTTGGCTGAACGCCATTATGCCGTTTAATGCCGCTAGTGTCATACCCATCTGTCCGGCAACGACGGCTCCTTCTGTTGCAAATAGTACCGGGTTGAAGAGCTGGAATATGAAATAACCGCTTACCCATGATAATGCAATTTTCCACTGATATGGGAAAATCTCTTTCATATAGCTTACTTTATCAGTGACCTTTACGCGCCATAGATTGCCTAAAATGCCTTTCAAATCAGTGCAGTTAACATATATCACGATATATACCACTGATAAAAGGGAGGCAATTCCCAACACATAAAGATGCCAGCCGAGGGCAAGTCCAATCCATGTCGAAAGAGGGATAATAAGTTGCTGATAAAATTGCATTTTCATTACCTCTTTGACGCGTTCAAGCCCCATTAATATTGACATCAATGGCGCAATGAAGAGTTTCAGTACTGTTCCGATGCTTACTAATATCCAAGGCAATACCCATATTACATCTTCATCGGCAGGAGAATAGTAACTAAAGAACCAATAGCCAGCGCCAAGTAAGACGACAAAGAATATTATTCCGATGACCGCATACCATTTAACGCTGAATCGAAGCAGGTGAGCAAGGCGTGAATGATATTTTTGTTCGCCTTCAAGGTGAGTTGAATCTGTCCATTTGAGATGGGAAGCTTCATGCGCAACATATTGAGTGATGATGTTGGTCAATCCAAGTTCAAAGAATATCTGTATGGCGATTATACTCCCAAATGTATAATAGAATCCTTGCTCTGTCTTCGTCAGAAATTGGGCGATAAACAAGATTGACGCAACTCCCGTAAACGCTTGTACAACACGAGCTCCCGAAGAATAGGCGATTGATTTGTCTACTCCAAGTTTTCTTACAAATTCTATTATGGACCCGGGGAATGAAATCATTGTTTAAATACACATTGGTCCTGCAAATCATCAGGCATAAAAGGTGCCATTTTATCAAGCGGTGCAGATGACATTTTCCCATTCTTATCCATAAATGAGGCAGACTTAGGAAAAAGAGTCTGAAGTGGATGCATGTGGATTTCACATATCATTGGTCCATCACTGTCAAGGGTTTCCTTTATGGCTTCTGTAAGAATTGTGCCATTTTCTGACACGCTTCTATATGGAATGCCATAGGCTGATGCAATTTTCTCCAAGTCAGGGCACTCAACCCCGCTTTTGGGATCGCTACCGGTGAAATGTCCTTTGAAAAAACTGTTTTGTGTGGTTTTAATAGCAAGATATCCTTCGTTCTCGAGTACAAATATCTTTATAGGTAGTTTGTTTGTCACGATGGTCTGGAGTTCTTGAATGTTCATCTGTAGACTCCCGTCTCCTGTTACAAGAATTGTACGTCCTTTATCGTTGGCGACGCATGCACCGATAGCCGCCGGTATATCATAACCCATCGCCGCACAACCTTGATTAGCAAATACCCTTACGCCTTTATTGACTTTCATTGCTTGATAGGTGCAAGTATATGCTGTACCATTGCCTGTCACACAGACATCTCCGTCATGTAATTGTTGAAAGAGTTCATCTGCAAATATATATGAGTTTACATATCCCGGCATTGATGGATTGTCATCAACTAAAGTAGGCAGTTTTGATTCTACATTTCTTCCCCAGTTTCTCCATTCGCTAAAAGTGGGCAGATTATTTTCTTTTTCAACCGCTACAGACATTTTATCAATAAATTCAGACAGGTTTGCATGAATTGGCATGTCGATATTAAGTGTGGGCTTTATAAGTTCTGCCTGGTCGATATCAACCATTACTTTATAAGCTTTAGGGGCAAGTAGGTCATAAGCGTAACTAACTTGTCTTATGGATAATCTTGTACCTAAGACAATGAGTAAATCTGAATTTTGCACCATAATATTTCCTATGCGGTCACCGCATATACCGGGTTTCCCAAAGCAAAGGGCATGATCGTGCCATATTAAATCACTTCCACTAATGGCAGTGACTACAGGAATTTTAAGTCTTTCAGCGAGGGTAATAAATTCTTTTTCTCTTTTTGCCAATCTAACACCATTGCCGACGTAAATAACAGGGCTTTTTGCTTCTTTTATCCGATTAATTAGCTGGCGGATTTGTTTGTCGACAAGTTCATGCTTAACGCTATCGATTATTTCTGCGTGGTTAAACTCTTTAAGGTCCTGCTCATCAATCATTGCACCTTGGACATCGAGTGGTATATCTAACCAAACTGGACCTGGACGACCGTCAAGTGCTATTGCTATCGCTTTGTCTATTTCATATCTGATGTCAAGAGGATTAGTAATTGTCTTTGCATATTTGGTTATGGGTGAAACCATAGCTACAATATCGGCCTCCTGATCACCTAACTGCCGTAGATTTAAGTGGGGATAGGTGTTTTTATATGTCGAGGTTTTGATTTGACCGGATATATAAAGTGCAGGGATTGAGTCTAAATACTGACCCAGAACTCCGGTTATAGCATTTGTCCCACCGGGTCCCGTCGTGACATTTGTTACGCAAAGCTGCCCGTTTGTTCGATAATACCCCTCTCCAGCAATTGCAGATGCCTGCTCATGATGGTTGCAAATGTAATGTAGCCCTTCTGTATGGCCGATAGAATCATTGAGGTGCATTGCGCCGCCTCCTGTCACTAGGAAACAATGTTTTATTCCGTGCTTTTCAACTAAATGACGGAATATGAAATCTGATACTTTTATCATTTGTTTATTATTTTTTCAATTATTGTTTTAAATGGAGTAAACTGGATTACCCCAATGGTGTTGATGTATTTAGTTATGTCAGGAATAAGAGCTACTGTTCGGGAAGAATCTATGGCACCAAATCGGATGTGAGATTTGGTATCTATCATCGACATTATTTCATTGACAAAATCTTTCAATGGTCGCGTGTCATCAGATGCAATATTGAATATTTCTTGTACTGGAACGGGACTTGAGACAAAATGATTGCCGATGTTATAAATCATTGTCGCAGCATCCTCAACATATAGAAAGTTCCACGATTGAGTACACTTCGTAAGTAATAACTCCTCGTTTTTCTTCATTTTGGATATGGCATACATTACCAATGTCCAATCATGGTCATTTTCTCCAATCAAACTGAAGATGCGAGTATGGATATAAGACATTCCAAGTTCTGTGCAAAGTTTTGATGCCTCTCTCTGAAGTTTTAATTTCGCTTTCCCATATTCTGAAACAGGATTACAGGTGTCAATCTCTGCAGTGGAAGATTCTCGAATTCCATATTCTGCTTGACTGCCGGATTCAATGAAAACCTTACAGCCTAATTTTTTTGCTTCAAATATTGCTTCAAGTGAATATTTTACGTTGCTTTCTTGTAGCTCGGGATTCAACCTATCCTCATGGGAAGTGCCCATCCATGCAAGATTAATGAATACGTCACAATGCCGGACACGATTAGAAATTTGGGAATAATCTTTAATGTCCAAAGATATATAATCAACTTCTTTAGGAAACGGGTTATTCATTCTCCTACCGATCGCATAAACGTGATCTCCTTTTTTTAGGTATAAATTAACCAAAGATTTCCCGAGAAAACTTGTCGCCCCAGTTATTATGATGTCCATGTTATTTAGAAGTGTATTCTTGTATTTGACGGACACAGAGAGCATAGGCATCTTCTGTGCGGTAGCGGCTGTACCAGTCGACGGTGAGGGCGACGGTCTGGTCGATGTCCATGCGGGGTTCCCAGCCGAGGCGGAATTTTGCCTTGGAAATGTCGAGCATTAGCAGCTTTGCCTCGTGCAGTGCGTTGGGGTCGGAGAGGTCGCGGAGCGTGCCGGTGCCGTAGTGGCTGACCACTTTTGAGGCGACTTCCCAGACGGTCGAGATTGACTCGGCGCGCGGGCCGAAGTTCCATCCCTCGCAGTATTCGGTGGGTGATTCCCACATCTTTTTTGCGAGGAGCATGTAGCCGCTCAGCGGCTCGAGCACGTGCTGCCAGGGGCGTATCGCCTTGGGGCTGCGTATGTCTATGGGTTTCCCGGCTTCGAGGGCGCGGATGCAGTCGGGGATGATGCGGTCGAGCGCCCAGTCGCCGCCACCGATGACGTTGCCGGCGCGGACACTGGCTATGGACCTGCCATGCCTCTGATAGTCGTTCGGGTTGAAGAAGCTGCGGCGCCATGACGCAATGGCTATCTCTGCGGCGCCCTTTGACGATGAATAGGGGTCGTAGCCTCCCATCGGCTCGTTTTCGCGGTAGCCCCATATCTGTTCCTTGTTCTCGTAGCACTTGTCGGTGGTGATCATCACTCCGACTTTCACGCTGTCGGTGGCGCGGATTGCCTCCATGACGTTGATGGTGCCCATCACGTTGGTCTGGTATGTCTCGACCGGGATGTCGTAACTGAGTCTGACAAGTGGCTGCGCGGCGAGGTGAAACACTATCTCGGGCTTGTATTCGGCGAAGATTTCTTTCATCCTCTCGCCATCGCGGATGTCGGCGCGAATGTCAGCCTTTATCTTTTCACCGATGCCTGAGAGCACGAAGTTGTCGCGGTCGGTTGCCGGGTCGAGCCCGACACCGATTACTTCGGTACCGAGTCCGTGAAGCCATACTGAGAGCCAGGAGCCTTTGAAGCCGGTGTGGCCGGTCACGAGCACACGCTTGCCACGGTAGAAATTGTCAAATATGTCTATGTCCATAGCTTATTTGTATTGTGCCACGAAATCCTTTATGGTCTTTATCATGTAGGCGAGCATCTCGTCGGTCATGCCTGGGTAGACACCGATCCAGAGGGTGTTGTTCATGATGAAGTCGGTGCCGCTGAGATCGCCCACGACACGGTAGCCGGTGCCCGACTGTTTCATTTGGTCGAATGCGGGATGCTTCAGCAGGTTGCCGGCAAACAGGTTGCGGGTCTGTATCTTATGCGCCTCGAGATATTTCGACAGGTCGTTGCGAGAGAACGGCGCGTCGGGCTTCACTGAGATAAGGAAGCCGAACCATGAGGGTTTACTGTTTTTCTGAGGCTCGGGAAGTATTAGCCACGGTGTGCCTTCGAGCCCTTTGCGGAGCACCTTGAAGTTATGGCGACGCCTCTCGACAATGTCGTCGAGCTTTTCAAGCTGCGCACATCCGATAGCCGCCTGCATGTCGGTCACCTTAAGGTTGTAGCCGAAGTGGGAATACACATACTTGTGGTCATATCCGAGTGGCAGTTCGCCGAACTGCTTGGTGAAGCGACAACCGCAAGTGTTGTCCACGCCGCCCATGCACCAGCAGTCGCGTCCCCAGTCGCGGAACGAGTTGACGAGCTTGTGCAGGAGCGGGTTGTTGGTGTACACGGCGCCGCCTTCACCCATCGTCATGTGGTGGGGTGGGTAGAACGAGCTTGTGCCGAGGTCGCCGATTGTGCCGGTCTTCCGGATTTCACCTGCAATCTCATAAGTGGAGCCGAGGGCGTCGCAGTTGTCCTCGACCAGCCACAGGTTATGCTTGTCACAGAACTCCTTGACCGCTTTCAGGTCAAAGGGATTTCCGAGGGAGTGGGCGATCATCACGGCTTTTGTCCTGGGGGATAGAGCCTCCTCCAGTTTCGTCACGTCGATGTTGTATTCCGGCACGGTGACATCTACAAACACCGGCACCGCCCCATATTGGATACATGGTGTGACCGTGGTCGGGAAGCCGCAAGCAACCGTTATCACTTCGTCACCGCGCTTGATCTGGCGGTCGCCGAGCTGAGGCGATGTCAGTGCGGAGAAGGCAAGAAGATTTGCCGATGAGCCCGAGTTGGTCAGCGAGCAGTATCTCACGCCGAGCCATTTGGCAAATTCCTTCTCGAATTTTTGTGCCCACGGTCCTGCCGTGAGCCAGAAGTCGAGCGACGAGTCCACGAGATTGATCATCTCGGCGTCATTGAAATATCTCCCCCCGTAGTTCACGAAGGTTTCCCCAGGCTTGAATTCCTTTTTTCGACCGTGAGTTTCCTTATAATATTCTTTTGTCAGCTCAAGAATCTGCTTTTTAAGTTCCTCTTTTCTGTCCATATCTTTACTTCGTTTTTATTATTAGTAACCTTTCGGGACTTCGCGCTCCCAACGCTTCCACGGTGCCGCATTTGCGGCGAGAAGCTTTTCAAGCATCGCCTTTTCCCTTATATTGTCCATGCACTGCCAGAATCCTTCGTGGATATATGACATCAGCTGCCGCTCAGCGACAAGGCGTTCAAGCGGCTCTTTTTCAAACACACAACTGTCGCCGTCGATGTAATCAAATATCTCTGGCTGCAGGACCATGTACCCGGCGTTGATTGGCGCACCGTCGCCGATGTTTTTTTCACGGAAAGATTTCACGGCGTTGTCGCCGCCGATGTTGAGTACGCCCTTGTCCTCGGCACGTTTCACGGCGGTGAGGGTGGCAAGCTTGCCGTGGGACTTGTGAAACTCCAGCAGCTTGTTGATGTCTACATCGCACACACCGTCGCCGTAAGTCATGAAAAACGGCTCGTCACCGACATATTTCTGTATGCGCTTGATTCTGCCGCCGGTCATCGTGTTGTAGCCCGTGTCGACGACAGTCACCTTCCATGGCTCACAGTTGCTGCAATGCACCGTCATCTCATTTTTATCGTCAGTATAGTCGAAGGTCACATCGGAGTTGTGGAGGAAATAGTTGGCAAACCACTCCTTTATATATTCCTGGCGGTAACCGGCGCAGATAATAAACTCCTTGTGACCGAAATGGGCGTATTCCTTCATTATGTGCCACAATATCGGCATGCCCCCGATTTCAATCATCGGTTTGGGCTTGAACTGGGATTCCTCTGAGATGCGGGAGCCGAATCCCCCCGCAAGCAGTACTACTTTCATAAAATGAGATTGCGAGTATTTTTTATGTTATTAATCCGTTTCAAATAGAAGTAAGATATCACGCGATATGCTTGATGTGCTATTCAATATCATCCGGCACTTAAACTCAGGGTGAGGGCGGTGCGGGTGTAGGGGTTGAGGTCGGGGCGCGTGAGGAGGGAGCGGGCGATGGTGGCTTCGCTGGCGAGGAAGTCGGAAGAGGTGAGGTAGGGGGCGCCGGCGGAGAGGAAGCGGTTGAGGGCGGAGAGGGTGGGGGTGTCCATCGTGTCGGTGAGGGAGAGGTAGCGGGTGTGGGAGTCGAAGAGACGGCGTTTGTAAGCTGCCTCGTTACGGGGCTCGAATGCCCAAAGGTCGGCGGAGAGGAGCAGGGTGACGCGCTGGAGGGTGTCGTAGTCGTTGAGTGGTGTGATGCTGCAGCCGCCCGGGAACTGCTTGTGCCAGCGGTCAAGACATACGCTTTCCCATCGGAGGGGGCGCCCGAAGAAGGCGCTGTTGCGACGGCGTATCTCTTGCGCCACGGTGTGTTGCAGCGTGTAGGCGTTTACGGTCGTGTCGCCGCGCATATATGAATCGAATGCGTTGAGTTTGTGGCGGTTGAGGTAACCGCTGTCGGCGGGGGCATTGAATGCTATGCGGTGGATGAGGTCGTAATAGTCTAATGTGGTGAGTGAGTCGCCCATGGTGAGCGAGCCGAGGTGACGCTCGACGTTGTTGACCCATGTTTTTGCCTGCCGGCGCAGCTCTGCTTTCTCTCTTGCGAGTGAGGCGGCGGGGAGAAATATCTGCAGACGGTTGGCGAGGGTGAATATCAGCGATGCGCTACCTTCGATATCGGCGGCGCAGGTGAAGTCAACCTGCGAGATGTCAGGGAGTTGACAGGTCATGTGATTATGATGTGGTTCCGGCGCGGGTAATCCGGGCGTCTACGCCGAAGTCCCATTTGAAGCCGTTTTGTGTACCGAATTTTATGCGGTAGATGATGTTTTCGGAGTGGTCGGACTCTATTTTTGCGATGTCGCCGGTCTGTCCGGGAATCATGCCGCCGACCACTACTATGCGGTCCCCCTCTTTCGGGGCGAAACCTCCGATGGGTGCCACCTCAAATTGGGGCGTGAACTGCCCGATTGCAAGCTGGAAATTGCGGAAATCATTTTCCGGAATCGATGCGTATGTCGTGCCGGTTGTCGCGCCGGTGGTGTAACACCATGCGAGGTCGCCGATTTTGCAGAACATCGGGAATATGTCGGTTACGCGACAGTGAAAGAATACCACGTCGGCGATGACGGGGCGACGCTCGGCGATGATTTTTTTGCCGGTGCGGCGCACTATCTCATCGCAGGGGTAGAACATCTCGGGCTGCTGCAGCTCATCTTTGAGATATTGAAACCGGGCGTGGAGGTCGTCAAATTTCACGGCGGGGCGCAGTCGCATGGCATACCATCGCATAGGGTTGGCGACAAAGAGGCGTGACATGGCTTCCCTGATGTCATCGCGGCTTTGCTGTGACAAGTCGGTTTTTCGGCAGAGTGATAGTACCGGGATGCCTTTGGGTGCGTGGCCGAGCGCGGCTGTGATGTCGCCTCCCGTATATCCGCAGCGAAGCGCCGCGTAAGCCCAATATGTCTCGATTGTATCATTGATTGTGCCGAATATGGGGATATTGCGGAGGTGCAGCAGGGAGAGCATCTGCTCGTTGACGTTGCGGTCGAGCTGGCGCGGAGTCTGCATAGACTGATGGAGATTGAACACATATCGGCGCTTTATCGCGATATTCCGCCGGAGTATAGCGGCAGATTCGGTGTCGTATTTTGACCGGTCATCGCAGCGGAGCCGTGCCACGGCATAGATGTTCATGGCGCCGTTAAGCAGTGAAAAGAGTAGCATGTCGGTAGCGGTTGCCGTGTCGCCGTTCTGATAAGGGGCTGTGCGGGTGACATTTTCCATTCGCTTGAATTCGGCATCGGTTACAGCTACTGCCCATGATGTCGGCGGCAATGATTTAAGCTTCTCTTTCGGATGTTTAAAGAGACTGCTGTCGGCAAACAGCCCTTCATTGGCGGCTGCGTTATACATGCTCGCCATTATGTCGAAATAATGTGATGCCGTCTTGAAAGTCATGCCACGAAGACACATGTCGACAAGCCAATCATCAAGTAAGTTGTTGGAGATATGTGCAGGGTCGACGCTTCGATTTGTCAGAAATGTCTCGAACGTAGCGAGTGCTTTATGATAAGACTGCCGTGTCGAAGAGTGTATTCCGTCAACGCGTGATTGGAAAAACTCAATTAAGTCGTGTGTGCTATGTAGCTCTGTCTCAGTCATCAATGATTTCTGTGACATTTAACTTTATGGAAAGTCAGGAGTGCTCTTACCGACCCCCTGATTCGTCGATATGCCTTGAATTCAGGGGTTTGCAAGATGTGGTGTTATGGCTCAGACCAACCATAAAGGTTTAGGAAGATCTCTGTTTAAATAGGCATCTCTACATAAGAGATTTGTTAAATCTGTATCTCCCTATAGTCCAGTGTATTGACTTGCCTTACCAAACCGTTTTGCTAAGCAATGGCACATTTACACTTACTTTAAAAGACGCTTTTGTCACTTTTATTAAGCTGTTTTCCGCTATGGTTCGGATTTTTTTCGTACTTTTGCACAAGATTAAGTATCTCTTATGTAGAGATTTGATAAATTCTGTGAATCTTAAAAATCCAACGTGTAATTAAACTCGTCAGAGTAATGAAGTTATGTATAATTTGCGTGATTTCAATTCCTGATTCCGAGTTTATGACAGAGCCTCTCGGGAGACAAATCTTCCATAAATTTATTTTTTAACATATTATCTTGCGTTTTTTACTGTTTTTACGAAAAAGTTTCTTAACTTTGCGATTGCTGCTTTCCTAAGAGGTTAGATGATGCACACACAAATAATAGTAAATTTACATATATGACACTATTTAATCATCTTATTATAAATGTCAATATGATTATTTCGCCCGGCAGAGTGAACAATTCGCTTCGCTCGGCGGTTGGATGTTTACAGATAGATTTGTCATTGTGAATGATGATTGTGTCTAATTAAAAATGTTTGATTTGAAAAATTCAACCGATATCTTTATGAAGAGAATTTCAATTATTTTAGTAGGCATGGTCTATATGCTGCCCGGTGTATTGGCTGTGCTTAATCACACACACGCAATTGAGGCTTTTAAGGCGGAGACGCCTCAAGTGACTGAATCCCAGTATGCAGCTGCCGATACGACGGTAGTACAGGATGGTAAATATCTTGTCATGTTGGAACCAGTGGTGAAAAAGTAGTGCTATCTGACAGTATCACAAAGGGCGGGACACATGATGTGTTCCGCCCTTTGTCATGATTGGTGAATGTTGTTCAGCGCGGGCAGCGACAAGTCGCGCTTTGTGCAAAACCGATGATTTTGCTCTCCATAGTTAGCGCGTCAAATTGTAATAGTTTGCCGGTGAGAAGTCCATTGATGCCTGTGATATATTTGATAGCTTCTGTCGCCTGGATTGCGCCGATGATACCTGCTATGGTTCCCAGCACACCGACAGGAGCACCATTTTCCGGTATGCCGTCATTCATTCCAAACAGACAACGGTAGCATGGAGCCCCCGGCACGTATGTGAATGTATGACCTTTCATACCGCATATCGCGCCATGAGAAAATGCTTTCTTTTCTTTGACGCAAAGGTCATTTATAAGATATTTTGTCCTGATGTTGTCGGTGGCGTCGATTATGAAGTCATAATCTTTTATCAATTCAACGCCATTGTCGGCGGTCAACCGGAATGGGTATGCATTCAACTTGACATCCGGATTAAGCAGCCCTAACTTTTCAGCTGCCGACGCGGTTTTCAATTTGCCGATCCCGGGAGTTGTATGAAGTATCTGTCGGTTTAGATTGCTTAGACTCACTGTGTCATCGTCGACCAGACCGATTGTGCCTACACCTGCCGCGGCAAGATAGAAAAGAGCCGGGGAGCCAAGCCCCCCGGTACCTATTACAAGTATTTTCGCGTTGCTGATTTTTTCCTGTCCCTCAAGACCTACTCCCGGCAACATTATCTGCCGGCAATAGCGTTCATTTTGTGGTTCAGTCATCTGACAGTCATATTATTTGCTTTCCGGAATATTGATTTTGCCAGGCTTCGCAGGCTGGTTGATGAGCCCACGGTTGCGGAGCAATGCCTCGGGAGTGGGCTTCCTTCCACGGAACTTTACATAAAGGTCCATCGGGTCGGCACTTCCTCCAGCCTCAAGCACATTCTCCTTAAATGACTTTGCCGTCGCCGGGTCAAAGATACCTTTCTCCTTGAATAGCTCAAATCCGTCGGCATCAAGTACTTCTGCCCAAAGGTAGGTATAATAGCCTGATGCATAACCGTCGCTTCCGAAGATATGCTTGAAGTAGGGGCTGCGGTAGCGGTACTGCACTTCTTTCGGCATATTGAGTTTGGCGGCAACTGCCTTTTCAAAGCCTTCCACGTCGATATTGGTCGTATCGGTGAGCTGACCCCATTGCAGGTCAAGAAGCGCCGCGCCCACAAGTTCTGTGGTTGTGAATCCCTGATTGTGTGTCGACGCTGCCTGTAGTTTCTCGATGAGAGAGTCGGGCATTGCCTCGCCGGTCTTATAATGGTGGGCAAACATCTTCAGCATTTCAGGCTCCATTGCCCAGTGTTCGTGAATCTGTGACGGAAGTTCTACGAAATCACGGTCTACATTTGTACCTGCCTGGCTCTTGTATTTTGCGCGGCTGAGCATACCATGGAGTCCGTGACCGAACTCATGGAACATGGTCTCTACCTCGTCAAGTGTAAGAAGAGAGGGGCTGTCGGCGGTAGGATGGGTGAAATTGCACACATTGAATATCACCGGTCGCTCAACCTTCTCATAATCGGAGCCTGACCCCTTGAACTCGCTCATCCATGCACCCTGACGCTTGCTCGCACGGGTGAAATAGTCGGTCATGAATACGGCGACATGATTGCCTGCCTCGTCTTTTACATCATATACGGTCACTTCCGGATCATATTTGGGCGCGTCAGGCATTTCTGTAAATGTCACTCCATAGAGGCGGCGAGCCATCTCGAACACTCCGTTGCGCACACTGTCGACGTGGAAATACTGGCGCACTTCGTCTTCGTCAAGATTATATTTATCCTTACGCACTTTTTCTGCATAATAGTAATAATCCCACGGCTCGATGGTAAAGGTGTTGCCTTCCTTGTTGCTCAATGCCTGCATTTCAGCCACTTCTTCACCTACACGCGCGATTGCCGGTTTCCATATCTGCATCAACAGCTCTTCGGCATTTTCGACATTTTTTGCCATTACGTTAGCTGTCATGTAAGCGGCGTAGTTGTCATATCCCAGCAGTTTTGCTTTCTCTACACGTGCCTTCAGTATTTCTGCTATCACAGGATAGTTGTTGTATTCACCCGATGATGCAAGGGTGGTGTAGCCTTTATACATTTTCTCACGCAAGTCGCGGTTGTCGGCATACTGAAGCAACGGAAGGCGGCTCGGCGCATGGAGTGTGAACACCCATTTGCCTTCTTTGCCGCGTGTCTTTGCCTCTTCTGCCGCTACAGCAATACTTGTGGCAGGAAGTCCGGAGAGCTGCGACTCGTCGTCGACAACAAGCTCAAACGCATTGGTGGCGTTCAACAGGTTTTTGTTGAACTTCTGATAGAGGTCGGCGAGTTTGCCGTTGATGTTTTTGAGTTCCTCTTTTTTCGCATCGTCAAGCAGGGCACCGTTGCGTACAAAGCTTTCATAAGATTTTTCAATCATAAGCTTCTGCGCGGTGGTATAGTTCATGTTGTCACGATTGTCGTACAGCTTCTTCACACGCTCAAAAAGTTTCGGGTTCATCGAAATCTCATCGGTATGTGCCGAGTAAAGTGGATAGAATTCCTCTCCGATTTTGGTCATTTCCGGAGTGGAATTAGACTCGTCAAGGTTAAAGAACACGTTGCATACCCGTTCAAGTATCGGTCCGCTGTGGTCAAGTGCGATAATCGTATTTTCCAGTGTCGGTTCTGCCGGATTGTTCACTATAGCCTCGACTGCTTCTTTCTGCTGTTCAATACCCGCTTTCAAAGCAGGAATGTAGTCGTCATACGTGATTTTGTCAAATGGCGGTATGTCATACGGGGTGTCATACTCGCTGATAAATGGATTCTGATGTTCTTTTTCCATTTTGCAAGATTGTGTTGCCGCTAAGCCTGTGACAAGCAACGTGGCTGCTGCGAATTTTAGAAAATGATGGTTCATTGGTATTTAAATGATATGATGTGATTGAATTTTATTCATCCGTGTTGTCATCCCACAGGAAAGTCGCAGAAACGGGATAGTGGTCGGAACTGCGTGATTTTCCGCGCCATATCGACACGGCACGCAGGTCTCCGCGATAAAATATCTGGTCAATATGGAAATAAAAGCGACTGGCATTATAGGTAATCGTCGGGCCGAAAGCTGTCTGCGCATAAGCGTCTTTAAGACCGCAACTTCTGATTGTGCGGTAGGCATAACTGCCGGCGACATCGTTAAAATCGCCCATAAGCAATACATTTTTAATGCTCATGCTGTCAATAAACTGTTTTATATGTCGCGCTTGTTGTGCGCGTGTCTTAAAGGCACTAAGTAATTTCGGCATTACATCGCTCTTTACCTGTGACAACTCTTTGCGGGTAGGACGAAGCTCTTTATCGGTGAGTTCGCGATAAGCCTCCTTGTCATCGGGAGTAAGTCCTATTGACTGGAGGTGACAGTTGATGACGAGCAATTCGTGACCATCTATGTCAAGGATATATGCGGCATATTTCCCCGTCCCCCATTCGGGTTGCGGAGTCGGAACCTGACGCGCCGGATATCTCGACAGCAGCATTTCGTTGGCGAGCTCAGGGGTGTCTATTATATAAGGATAGCGTTCGCGTATTGAGTCGCGCTGTGCGGGGCTCCCGATGCCATGCCTTTTACCGGTGATGTTATTTCCTTCTTGAAGACACACTATGTCGGCTTCAGAGGAGAGTATATTTGACAATGTGCGGTTGCCCCATTCAGGGTTGATTCCCTGATTGTCTTCAAAAGCATAGGTGTTGTAGGTCAAGACGCTGAATGTGCGTAACTCTTCAGCCGGCGAAAGTTTTACGCTTCTTGCATTCAAAGGGAAAAAATCAAGTAGCGGACCGGTGCCGAGCAATATGCCGGCTGCCGCAATCCACATGCTCTTGCGTAAGATGAAAAAGTCTGCCGCAAAAAGTATGACAGAGAGGAGCACCCAGGCGGGATAAAGCATGTTTGCTACCTGTGCTATTGCAAGCCGGTCGGGATTTATATAGCCACAGTAGGCGGACACTGCCGTCATTGCAGCAACGGCCACATTGATGGTAAGCCAAATGCTGCGGAATGTCGTTCTGCCTATGTGCAACACTTTGTTCATTTACTTTATTTTTCTGCTTATGTCAAATAATTTTTGCTTTTCTTCTTTGGTGAGAGCACCGTAGCCTGATTTTTTTACTTTGTCAAGTATCTCGTCAAGAGTCGATTCGTCAGCCGGACTCGTCCCTTTCTTGTTGTAGTGCTGTGACTGGCGCGGCGTTTTAGCCTGTTTGGTGGTGATACGGCGCCAAAGGTTGACAATGCTGTCAATCAATGCATTGAACGGTCGCGTGATATCGACCCCTTTTTTCTGAGCCACAGCATATAGAGCTCCTGTAACAGCACCCCCTATGTGAGCTACATGTCCGCCACCATTACTGCCGCCGATGCTGAACATGTCGATGGCGATAGTAATGACCGCCAGCCATTTAAGAGAAATTTCACCGATAAAGAGAAGCCCCATCTTATAATCGGGATGTCTTATCGCTGTTGCCGTGACGATGCCGATTACAGATGCCGATGACCCTATGAGAAGCCCGTACATGTTCATGAGATTGTAATATGCCATGAAGAGCAGTGCGCCCCCAAGTCCGCAATATATGTAGAGGGCGAGCATACGCTTTGAGGTATCGGCAAGCAGGAAAATGACTCCAAACCAATAAAGCCACAGCATATTGAACAGGATATGGAAGAAATCATACTGCGCAAACATGTATGTTAACAGTGTCCACGGGCGGCGGAGCAATGCCGTCATGTCGGATGGCAGTTCCACTTCGGTGAGCACCGTGCCTGCATCAATGCCGGTAAACATCAATATGAGAGTGGTAAGGTGTAGGAGCACAAAGACGGCTATGTTGATGAAAATCAGTTTCACCAACATTGAACCTGTCATCCACTGATATTTCAGCTTGTCAATAATACCCATTCTTGTTGATTATTCCTTTATGTTTCCAGTAAAGTATCATGAATACACCGAATATCATTCCGCCGAGATGTGCGAAGTGGGCTATACCGTCTTTTGCCGAACCGAGACCGAGAGCAAGTTCGATAAGACCGTAACCTATCACCATCCATTTTGCCTTGATTGGTACAGGTACGAACATGAGATATAGCGGGCGGTTGGGGAATATCATTCCGAAAGCGAGAAGCACTCCGTAGATTGCACCCGACGCACCGACTGTCACGAGCGCGTTTTCAATCGAGGAGCGCAGTGCCGAAAGTTGCGACGGGCTGACATAGTGATAAGCCTGCTCCATACTGAGATTGTTGGCATGAGCAAAATTGGCTATTGTCATCTCAAGATTGTCGTTGACAAACGAATTAATCATCATCGCCCAGGTCGCTTCCTGGATTATAGCTGCCCCGATACCACACGACAGGTAATAAAACAGAAACCGTTTTCCTCCAAGTACCCTTTCAAGTGTGATACCGAACATGAACAGGGTGAACATGTTGAAAAACAGGTGGGCTATCCCGTTGGTCGAATGAATGAACATATACGTGACAATCTGGGCGATATTGAAATCCGATGCCCCGATGTAATGAAGTCCGCCATATTCGGTGAAATTGGCTCCGATACTTCCCGGCATCAGCATCATTGCCAACCATACTATGAAATTGATAATGATGAGATTTTTTGTTACCGGAGGTATCGCGCTAAAAAATGAGCCGCTGTTTCGTATCATCTAATTCCTTGTTTGGTTATTTACTGGGTGCAAATTTACTCAAAATATCCCGTTATTTGCCGTGTCATATCTATTTTGAGCCTTTTTCACAAGAAAATTCGCATTTTTTTTAAGAAAAATACTTTTATTTAAAAATTTACATCTATATTTGTGACAATTAACACAACGTAAATCTATTTTTAAAAACACAGTTATGAACAAAACAGACCTCGTCAATGCAATTGCTGAAAAGGCAAACCTGACAAAAGTAGATGCTAAAAACGCCCTTGACGCTTGCCTTGAAGCTATTGCCGGCGCATTGGAAAACAATGACAAAGTAGCCCTTATCGGTTTCGGTACTTTCTCTGTCAGTGAAAAGGCAGCCCGTACCGGAATCAACCCCCGCACTAAAGAAACAATCAACATTCCGGCACGTAAAGTTGTTAAGTTTAAGCCGGGTGCCGAGATCTCTAATAAGCTCAATTAATCGGGAGCTCCTATTCATTTGTTAGAAATCTTCAAAACTTATCATGGCGCGATCGCCCCTATAAAAGCGGGCGGTCGTGTCATTGTTTAGAAAAGACTTATCATAATCATCAATTATAATCAATTTAGTTTATATTATGAAGACTATTAAGACTCTTTTATTGGCTATCGTCATGGTAGCAGGTATGTCTCTTCCGGCTGCCGCCCAGTTCCGTTTTGGTGTCCGCGCAGGTGTGGCTGTAAATGATTTACATCTGGATATGAAAACATTTGATGGGGATAATCGTGCAGGTTTTACCGGAGGTCTTATGGCTGAATTTACTGTGCCTGTTATTGGTGTCGGTCTTGATGCCTCTGTAATGTATGTACGTCGTACCGGAGAAGGTGTGGATGGAAACGGCGATGCGTTTAAAAACAATCGTGATTATGTCGGTATTCCGATTAATTTGAAGTGGAAAATTAATGTACCTGTTGTAAGTCATATAATTACTCCGTTTATTACTACCGGACCTGAATTTGATTTCCTTTGTAGTAAAAGTGTTGTAAAAGACATGGAGAATAAAAAGTGTGATGTGTCGTGGAACTTTGGTCTTGGAGTTGAACTTCTCAAACATCTTCAAGTCGCTGCAAGCTATGGCTTTGGTATAAATGATGCTGTAAAATATGTTGATTCCGAAATGGGTAATGCCGGAGTAAAAGGAAATGACCGTTTCTGGACTATTACCGCAGCTTATCTATTCTAATAAAATGATATCATAAATAAGGACATGCACGTGGGTGCGTGTCCTTATGTTTTTATTATAATCGCTATAATCTTTTGACCATGAATCTGTTGAAAACTTCATTAATCACACTGTCGCTGCTTGCCGCGATTGAAGTAAATGCCGAAAATTATCCTTATCGTGATGACATGTTGTGGGTGACAACGCCCGACCATGCCGACTGGCTTTATGAAACAGGAGAAAATGCTGTCATCGACATTCAATTATACCATTATGGAATGCCGGTAGACACGCTTACCATAGATTACGCCATCGGCGATGACGAAATGCCTGCCGACACATCCGGAACTGTTTTTATAGAGAATGGTAAAGGGGTGCTTGATATCGGCACATTAACGGAGCCCGGTTTCCGTGATTTGCGTCTTTCTGCAATTATTGACGGCGCACGTACCTCCCATCATGTCAAGGTTGGTTTTTCACCGGAACGACTGGTTCCATATACTCAGCAGCCTGATGATTTCCTTGAATACTGGAGTGATGCGGTAGCGAAAGATAAAGAATTTCCGCTGACATACACTTCCGAGCCTGTCGAGAAATACTCTACCGATAAAATGTCATGCAGTCTTGTCAAACTTCAATTAAATCCTGAAGGTCGCGCCATGTACGGGTATCTGTTTATACCTAAAGGTGACGGGAGGTATCCTGCGGTGCTTACTCCTCCGGGTGCCGGAGTAAAGACAATCAAGGAACCGATGCGTCATCGCTATTATGGTGAAGGAGGGGCGATACGTCTTGAAATTGAGATTCACGGACTTCACCCCGAACTTTCTGAAGAACAGTTTGCCGCCCACCGCAAAGAAATAGGGGAGTATCTGATGACCGGGGTCGAACATCCCGATTCATTCTATCTGAAAGATGTATATCTCGGATGTCGCCGTTTTCTTGATCTTCTTACATCACTTCCTCAGTGGGACGGGAAAAATCTTTTTACCCAGGGGGGCAGTCAGGGAGGCGCACTTGCCATAACCACTGCAATGCTCGATTCGCGTGTCACGGGTTGTGCCGCAAATCATCCCGCACTCTCCGATATGTCACGCTATGTCAGCGGTCAAGCCGGTGGCTATCCTCATCATATCCGCAAAGACCCGTCGCTTGCCACTCCGGAATTGCTGCGTACCTATCAGTATTATGATGTGGTTAATTTCGCCCGTAATCTTAAATGCCCTGTAAGAATGACGTGGGGTTACAACGACAATACATGTCCGCCTTCGACAAGCTACATTGTCTACAATATCATACCGTCGCCCAAGGAGTGTCTGCTCACTCCTGTAAATGAGCATTGGACATCGGAAGAAACCGAACGCGGTCACTACAGGTGGATAATGGAAAATCTGAAAAAATGACAGCTGTTATTGTATAAGCCCTATCGCCTCGCTGTGGTGCAGTAGGTCGCTGATCGCCTTTTTAGTGTCGGCGAGAGCAGGGTCTATGTTGACAAGCCCGGTGATTACGCGCAAGGCATGATAAGCGTCAGGAAGTGCGGGATCATCGGGATTGTCATTTCCTGTCGCATAATAATATTTATACATAAGGCTGCCTAAGCATGTTGTGATTGCCGATACATGGTCACGCGCCGCGGTGTTGTCGGCAGGACGCGTCGAATTAAGGGTCTGTTCGAGGATATTCCATGTCATGAGGCATAGTGACAGGAGTCCCGCGGGTTCGACTCTGTAGGGCGCGGTATAGGCAAATGCCGTCATGCAGGCGGCGTATGCCTCCTGATGGCGTTGCATTGCCGTCATGACCGCGACATACGCACAAGTGGCGGCAACGAGTTCACACGCCTCGTTGTCGCCTTTGTGCTTTTGCCATTGACGGAAGATGTCGCCCAGCACTTCCTCCGCAAGCATTGACGCTTCGACGAGCTCGTTGCGTGACAAGGCTGAATATATGCCTGAAATTGCAGCGTTGACCGGACTTTCTTCCATGATGAATCTTATTTTTATTCCTGCACCTTTTTCAAGGAGCTTTTGATTGTGTCAAAAATTTCGTCTACCTTGCCGCTACCAGGGATTGCGTGGTATTTACCTTCGCTTTGGTAATATTCACGCAGTGGTGAGGTCTGGTTGTGATACACTTCGAGGCGGCGGTTAATTGTGTCGAGGTTGTCATCGCTGCGACCTGATTCCTGTCCGCGCTTGATAAGACGGTCGACAAGCTCTTTGTCGTCGACTTCAAGTCCTACTACGGCATGTACTTTGGAATTGCGGTCGGCAAGCATTTTCTTCAAAGCCTTTGCCTGCGGGATAGTGCGGGGAAATCCATCAAAAATAACGCCTTTGGAAGTTTCCGGGTTGTTGTCGAGTACATGGGCGAGTATATCAACCATAAGGTCGTCGGGTATGAGCTGCCCTTGTGAGATATAGGTTTCGGCGACTTTGCCGAGGTCGGTGCCGCGGGCGATATGGTCGCGGAGTACTTCCCCGGTGGAAATGTGATATAATCCGTATTCGTCAATCAGACGTTCACTTTGGGTGCCTTTTCCACTCCCGGGGGCACCGAAAATTACAATATTAAACATGACAAGAATTAAAAATATATTGAATAGATAATCTCAATTTTTAGTTGAGAAAAACATAGGTTCGGTTTCGGTTATTACTGCTTCAGCTGATATATGTCGCGTAGATTGCGGGCAAGTCCGTCGAGGTCGAGACCGAATCCGATTATGAATTTCGGTTCTATCGTGAATCCCACATAGTCCGGCGCAAGCTTGTGCTGCAGCGACTCCGGCTTCAGCAACAGGGTGGCTACCTTGATTGACGCCGGATTCTTTGCCCGGAGATCTTCGGTTAGCTTTTTGATGGTGGTACCCGTGTCAATGATATCCTCCACGATGATGATGTCACGTCCGGTAAGGTCTTCAGTAAGCCCCATGACCTCTTTCACCTTGCCTGATGTCGATGTCCCTTCATAGCTTTTAAGGCGGATGAAAGATATCTCGGCATCAATGTCTATCGACCGGAAGAGGTCGGCGGCAAACGGGAACGCACCTGTCAGCACACAGAGAAACAGAGGCCGTTTTCCGGCATAATCCTTGGTAATCTGTGCCGCTATTTCGTTGATACGGCACTGTATAGTTTCATGAGTGATATAAGGCTCAAATGTCAAGCCGTTGTAGGTCACTTTATCCATCGTTCTTTTTGTTTGCGCAAATTTACGTATTTTTTGCCATTTCTCGCCATATATTTTTGTAAATTTGTGGCTGGCTTCGCATGAACCATTTAAATATTCTTTATCGGAGATGAAAATATTTACTAACGACCAGATAAGAGCTATCGAGCAATATACAATAGAGAAAGAGGGGGTGTCGTCTAATGAACTCATCGAACGGGCTGCCGCTGCGATGACGGCGGAGATTACGGCAAGGTGGCGTCCCGACAAAAAGGTATGGGTATTTGCCGGTCACGGTAACAACGGTGCCGACGCGCTTGTCGTGGCGCGTATGCTTGTCGAACGTGGCTATACTGTTGAAACCTTGCTTTTCAATGTGTTCAATCGGTTGAGTGATGGATGTGCCTATGCGCGTAAACGTCTTCTCGACCTCGGTGATGTCAATTTTATTGAAGTTACAGGCGATTTCACTCCTCCGGTGATAACTCCCGGGGCTGTTGTCGTTGACGGGCTTTTTGGATCCGGGCTGAGAGAGGCGCTTACCGGCGGATTCCGTTCGCTTGTCGATTATATCAATAATTCAAAGGCAAAGATTGTATCGATTGATGTGCCGTCAGGGCTTTTCGCCGAATGGAATGAAGATAATTTGCGCCGCAACATCATTCATGCCGACCTCACTCTTGCCGTACAGTTCCCGCGTCTTTCTTTCTTTATATCCGATAACGCCGAGTTCCTTGGCGAATGGAAGGTGCTTGACATAGGGCTGAGCTCGACAGAAATTAAAAATACCGTCACGCAATATTTCCTGCTTGAGAAGCATGACGCACGTAGATTGTTACATCCACGCGGCGAGTTCACCTCAAAAGCCGATTATGGCTCGGCAATGATTGTAGGGGGCAGTTTCGGGATGCTCGGTGCGGCACAGCTTGCGGCTCGCGGCGCGTTACGTGCCGGGCTTGGAAAGCTGACAGTACATGTACCCCGATGCGGATTCACCGTTATGCAGACCTCTGTCCCCGAAGCTATGGTGCAGGTTGACCACAATGACAGCGGTATTACGGAGATTAATCTGCGTCATGAATATGATGCGATTGCTCTCGGTCCGGGCCTTGGAACGCATGACCTCACTGTCCGGGCCGTTGAGACTTTTGTCAACCATTCGACAAAACCGTTGCTTATCGATGCCGACGGGTTGAACTGCATCGCGCAGCGTCCCATGATACTTGACATGATACCGCCGATGTCGGTGATTACACCTCATGCCGGGGAATTTGACCGGTTGTTCGGTGAACATTTATCACATGAAGCGCGTATTGTCACTGCGATGCAGAAAGCTCAGACTTATAATATTGTGATACTCCTCAAAGGTCATTATACGACCATTGTACGCCCTGACCACCGCCTGTTCTTCACTGCAAGCGGAACTCCGGCTCTTGCCACTCCGGGAAGCGGTGACGTGCTTACGGGTATTATTACCGGGTTGCTTGCCCAGGGATATTCGCCCGATCTCGCCGCCACGCTTGGCGCGTACATTCATGGATATGCAGGTTCGCTTGCCGCTGAGATTCATGGCGAATATGGTGTTTTGGCATCGGATGTCGCTGATTGCGTAGGCATGGCGTTGCGCGATATAATGAGATAGAAATAACTACAGCAAATGATAAATTGCCGATTATGAAAAAAACTGTATTGATGCTTGCTTGCTCTGTGGCTTTTGCCTCGGCTGTCACTGCGCAGACAACCCAGAAATTCACTGCTACGAAAGCTAACGACTACGGGCTGGTCTACTCTTTGCCTGTAACCGTGCTTGATATTACCATTGAGGCTGAACGAGTAGTGAAGAAACCCGGTGAGTTTTATAAATATGCCAAAAAATACCTGAATGTGGATAATCCTGTTACTGAACCGTCAGAATCATGGTCGGTTAAACAGGTGGTTGTCAACGCGCGCGGTGTCGCTGACGATGACAAGCGTTATCTGATGGAATTCAAGGGCGGTTTCTCGCCGTTTCTTATAATGGATGAGAACAATCTTCCACTTGCGATTAATTATGAAGAGGTGGAGTTGCCGGAGTCGCCGGTACTTCCCGAACCGGTGAAACCGCTTCCTACGCCATTGGAGACTTCTGCGGCACGTCAGGTAGTGAACGAGGAAATGTTGCAAAGCCAGTCGTCGGCAAAACGCGCCGAACTTGCCGCCCAACGTATATATGAGTTGCGTCAGAGTCGCAACGACCTTATCACAGGTCAGGCTGACCAGATGCCTCCGGATGGCACGGCGATGCAGCTTGTCATGGATCAGATTACCGCACAGGAAGCCGCGCTTACCGCGATGTTTGTCGGTACGGAGCAACATTCCACGACCGTACGCACATTTACATACGTGCCGGGTGACGAGGTGAAGAATCATGTTATCGCACGAGTTTCGGCTCTGGATGGTATTGTTGATGCTTCCGACCTTTCCGGTGATCCGGTAATGTTGACGCTTGACATCACCTCCCGCGGTAAAATGCCGTTGAATGACAAGGGGGAGGAGAAAGAGTTTCCCAAGGGTGGTGTAGCCTATTGTATCCCCGGGACTGCGTCATTGGAGATTGATTATAATGGCAAGACATTCTGGGAAGGAAGCATTGATGCTGCACAGTATGGGATAACATTCGGGCTTGACCCCAAGATGTTTACCGATAAGAAAGCACCTGCTTATCTGCTGCTTAATCCTGTGACCGGAGCAATCAAAGAACTCGGCACTAAATAGAAATTTAGTTAAAATTTATTAAATATAGCTTCTGTGTTTGTAATTTTAAAATGCAGAAGCTATATTTGCGTCAACCTATCCGATGCCGATAAAACACATTCCGAATTACATTCCGAATAAGTTTTCCCGGTTGCCGGATGGTGACTGGAAAAGTGATATTGATTTGTAAATAACGAAGCAACAACAAATAAGTGAATCATAGGTTTGAAATCCGGCGGCGCGAGAGCGTATCCGGATTTTCGTTTTATATGAATATATTTTGCTTCGGATATTGAAAATGTCAAAAACATTACCTATCTTTGGAAAAGTTAAAATTAACCAAGAAAACACGTTTGCCCATGAAATACGTTTCCTTGCCGGATAATGACGTGAGGCCTCTTCCTTTTTATCTCACGATGGAGGAATATGTGGCTCGTCGCTTTCCTGATGAGCTTTTTTTCATGTGGCAGGTTAAGCCCACTGTAATATTTGGCAGAAACCAGCTCATAGACAATGAGGTGAATCTCTCTTATTGCCGTGATCACAACATCTCGTTTTATCGCCGAAAGAGCGGAGGCGGATGTGTATATGCCGATATGGACAATATTATGTTCAGTTACATTGTCTCAAGTGATAATGTGGTGACTACTTTCTCGGATTATACTGAAAGAGTGGCTTTGATGCTCCGGGAAATAGGCATTGACGCAAAAAGCAGTGGCAGAAATGATGTTACGATAGATGGCAAAAAAGTGTCGGGCAATGCGTTTTATCATATCCCCGGGCGAAGTATCGTGCATGGCACCATGCTATACGATACTGATATCGCCCACATGTCGGCAGCGATTTCTCCTTCAGGGGCTAAGCTCCGTTCCAAAGGAGTGGATTCGGTTAAAAGCCACATAACAGTGTTACGTGAGCATACAGATATGTCGCTTGACGAGTTTAAGCATCACGTACGGGCTTCGATGTGTGATGGTGAAATAGTCCTTGACGCTGCGGATATTGCAAGAATTGAAGAAATGTCGCGCCCTTATTTCACTGACAAATGGATTTATGGCAAGAATCCGCAATGCTCGCGCAGCCATTCATTGCGAGTGGAAGGCACGGGTGAATTTTGGGTGGAGATTGAATTGAAGGGTGACAGGATTACTGATCTCAATCTTGCCGGCGATTATTTCCCGGTGGGCGATATAGATAAGGAGATAATAGAGCCGTTGCGTGGTGTGACATATACCCGCGAGGCAGTGGAAAAGGCTCTGGACGGCATTGACCCCTCTAAAGTAATTGCTTCTTTAAAACGACAACAACTTTTAAATATTATAATACCTGATAATAATGGAAAATGAAAAAAGGACCTGCCTTTGTGACAAGCATGTCGCTCTCGGGGCGCAGATGAGTCCTTTCGGCGGATTTGTGATGCCGATACAGTATAAAGGGATAGTGGAGGAACATAACGCAGTGCGTCATGGATGTGGTGTGTTTGATGTGTCCCACATGGGAGAAGTGTCGGTGACAGGTGCCGACGCCGAGAAATTTGTCAATCATATTTTTACCAACGATGTGACTGATGCTCCTGTGGGGAAATGCTTTTACGGCATGATGCTCAATCCTGCAGGAGGTGTGGTCGACGACCTTCTCGTATATAAGAGAGATGACGATGATTTTTTCCTTGTCATCAATGCCTCCAACATAGATAAAGATGTGGCGTGGATACGCTCATGTGCCGAAGGTTACGATGTGATGGTCGACAACATGAGTGACTGTCTCGGTGAACTTGCGGTGCAGGGTCCGCTTTCGGAAGAAGTCATGACCGGTATATTGGGACTGGATTGCGCCGAACTCACATTCTATACATTCAAGACCCTTGATATCAGCGGCGAGAGCGTGATTGTCAGTCGTACCGGATATACCGGGGAAGACGGTTTCGAGATATATGCATCGCCCGATTTGATAAACACGTTATGGGATAAACTTCTTTCCTCCGGAAAAGTGGAGCCTTGCGGACTCGGATGTCGTGATACCCTGCGTTTTGAGGTAGGGCTGCCCCTTTATGGCAATGAACTTGGCGATGACATATCACCGCTTGAAGCGGGACTCGGTGTTTTTGTCAAGCTTGACAAGGACGAGTTTATCGGCAAGGATGCGGTGATGGCACTCAAGCAGGATGGAGTGAAACGCAAACTTGTGGGCATTGAGCTGCTTGACCGTGCGATTCCGCGTCATGGCTACGAAGTGCTGAATGCCGACGGTGAACCTGTAGGCGTTGTCACCACCGGTTACCATGCCATATCGGTCGACAAGAGTATTGCGCTCGCCCTGGTCGAGGCGGCATATTCGGTGATTGACACCCCGCTTCAGGTGCGCATACGTCGCAAGACTTTTCCGGCAAAGGTTGTCAAGAAGAAATTTTACAAAAAGAGTTATAAAAATTAATACATATTACAATGAGCAAGATTTATTATTCCCCCAGTCATGAATATATCAGAGTAGAAGGCACATCAGGTTTTGTCGGCATCACCGACTATGCACAGAAACAGCTTGGCAATGTAGTGTATGTCGATTTACCTGAAGTTGACGACGATGTAACTGCCGGCGAGGATTTCGGCGCTATCGAGAGTGTAAAGGCGGCAAGCGATCTCATTTCCCCTGTCACCGGTAAGGTTGAGGAGGTGAATTTCGCCCTCGTCGACGAGCCGGGACTTATCAATAAGGATCCGATGGCTAATTGGATTATAAAGGTAAGCATTGACGATCCTGCCGAGCTTGACGCCCTTCTTGACGAGGCGGCATACGCTGAAATATGTCATTGATTCTTCAGGTGAGATCTTATAATTTCGGGTAGAATTATGCTACATCGTTATTTGCCTCATACGACTGAGGATATCACTGCCATGCTTGACAAGTGTGGCATGAAATCGCTTGACGAGCTGTATTCCGATGTCCCGGAACAACTGCTCCTGAAGCGTGACTACGACCTCCCCGATGAAATGAGTGAGAAGGAGGTGCGTGATTTTTTCCGGTCTCTCGCCGACAATAACCGCCGTTTGACCTGTTTTGCCGGTGCCGGTTATTATGACCACTATACACCGGCTGTGGTGAAGTCGGTGTTGGCTCGGTCGGAATTTCTTACCGCCTACACGCCTTATCAGCCGGAAATATCGCAAGGTACGCTTCAATATATATTTGAATACCAGTCAATGATGGCGTCGCTTACGGGACTTGATGTGTCAAATGCCTCGATGTATGACGGTGCCACCGCCACAGCCGAGGCGATGCTCATGACTGTGGCTGCTTCACGTAAGCGCAATCGTGTACTGATATCCGACACAGTGCTTCCGCAGGTGAAGGCTGTTGTCGCCACCTATGCGCGTTATCACGGGGTCAGGCTGGACTTGATTCCGGAATGTTACGGTGCAACTTCGCGCGAACATCTTGACGTAATGCTTGCCGAAGGCGACGTTGCGGGAGTGATTGTGGCTTCTCCAAATCGTTTCGGCATACTTGAGGATTTCTCGGGGGTAGCCGATGCGGTACATTCCGCCAAGGCTCTTTTGGTAATGAACTCGCCCGCTTCCGCTCTTGGAGTAATAAAGTCGCCGGGAGAGTGGGGTGCCGATATTGCTGCGGGTGATGCACAGTCGCTCGGAATGCCGCTTGATTTCGGAGGTCCGTATCTCGGTTATCTTTGCGCAACCAAGGCACTCATGAGGAAGATGCCGGGTCGTATAGTCGGAGCTACTGTCGATGACCGCGGGCAACGCGTGTTTGTGCTCACCCTACAGGCACGTGAGCAGCATATACGCCGTGAAAAAGCCACAAGTAACATCTGTTCCAATCAGGGGTTGATGGCTCTCTTTGTAAGCGTGTATCTGTCGTTGCTCGGTCCCGGGGGGCTTAAAGAGGTAAACCGGATAGGATATGCCGGAGCGCACTATCTTGCCGAACGGCTTGCCTCTACGGGCAGGATGAGATTGACCTATCCGGGTACAAGTTTTCTCAATGAATTTGTAATGACCACTGTCGACAAAGTGGATGATATAATTGCTGCCGGAGTGGCTGAAGGGATTCTCCCCGGTATAAAACTCGGTGACCATGAGATATTGATTGCCGTTACCGAGATGCAGTCGCGCGCCGACCTTGACCGTTATGTTGAGATTGTTTCATCGCTGTCGGGCGAAACCACAGATAATTAATTACGAAAGTCATTACTGTTATGAATAGAGAATACTACGGCAAACTGATTTTTGAGCTCTCACGAAAAGGGCGTGGGGGATATCGGCTGCCCTCAAACGGATGTACTGCGTCTGTCGATGAATTGCCGAAGGCTTTGCTTCGCGGGGATGCTCCGGAGCTGCCCGAGGTTGATGAACCGGCTGTCGTGCGCCACTATAATAATATGAGCACCAATAATTTTGGTGTGGATACAGGCTTCTATCCTCTCGGATCATGCACAATGAAGTATAATCCCAAGATTAATGAGGAAATTGCCTCCGACACTGTGATTGCATCGCTTCATCCTTATCAGCCTGCATCAACGGTTCAAGGTGCGCTTGAACTTTATTATACGCTTCAGCAGATGCTTGCCGAGATTGGCGGCATGAGCGAGTTCACGCTTAATCCATACGCGGGTGCGCACGGTGAACTTACGGGATTGATGGTGATACGCGCATATCATGCAGAACGGGGTGATGACAAGCGTGTAAAAGTAATTGTGCCTGATTCTGCTCACGGCACCAACCCAGCCAGTGCAGCTGTCGCCGGACTTAAGGTGGTGGAGGTGAAAAGCCGCGAGGATGGCACCGTGGATGTCGATGACCTGCGCCCTCTGCTTGATGACACTGTGGCGGCTGTGATGATGACCAATCCCAATACCCTCGGAATATTTGAACGCAACATCCCGGAAATAGCTTCTCTGGTGCATGATGCAGGAGCATTATTATATTATGACGGGGCAAATCTAAACCCGCTTGTCGGGGTGGCACGACCCGGCGACATGGGATTCGATGTCATGCACATAAATCTGCATAAGACCTTTTCAACCCCACATGGCGGGGGCGGTCCCGGTGCCGGTCCGGTCGGGGTACGCAAGGGTCTTGAACATCTGCTGCCCAATCCGCGTGTCGTAAAGAAAGATGACGGTACATTTGACATCGTTTATTCCGATGCGTCACTCGGTCAGGTTACCGGTACACTCGGTAATTTTGCTGTGGCGATGCGCGCGCTATGCTATATTCTGTCGCTTGGTAGGGGTGGACTGAAGATGGTCGGCCCTCTTGCCACACTTAATGCCAACTATGTGAAAGAGTCGTTGCGTGACGACTATCTGCTCCCCGTCGACGTGGTGTGCAAGCATGAGTTTGTATTTGACGGTCTTGCCGACAAGTCTGCAGGTGTCACTACACTCAATGTGGCAAAACGCTTGCTTGATTACGGCTACCATGCCCCGACAATCTATTTCCCTCTGCTTTTCCATGAATCGCTCATGATCGAGCCTACGGAGACGGAAAGCAAGGAGACTCTTGACGATTTTATATCGGTCATGCACAAGATAGCGCGTGAGGCGGCAGAAACTCCGGAGTTGGTTAAAGATGCGCCCCATAATACGCCTGTGCGTCACCCCGATGATACTGCGGCTGCCCTGCATCCTGTGGTCACGTATAAAGAATTGAAGGAAAATGCACAAGAGTGAGATTATAGTCATAGGCTCCGGCCCGGGAGGCATGGAAGTTGCTTCCCGTGCCTTGAAGCAGGGGCGTTCCGTGACGGTGATAGAGCGTGACCGCCTCGGTGGCACGTGTCTTAACCGTGGATGTATCCCTACAAAGGCTTTGTGCCGCTCAGCCGAGATGATGCGCCTGGTTGGCTGTACTTCGGAATTTGGCGTGAGCGTCGGCTCGGTTTGTCTCGACTACACGAAAGCGGCTGAACGTAAGGATGCCGTTGTTGCGGCTCTGCGTGATAATGTGGCGCTGATGCTTTCCAATGCCGAAATAGTGACCGGTGAGGCGCGTTTTACTGCGTCTGATAGGGTTGAGGTAAACGGTGAGGTTTATACGGCACCGCGTATCGTGATAGCCACAGGTTCCCGACCTGCATCGCTCAACATTCCCGGTGCTGCTCTTGCGATAGACAGCGACAGATTGCTGGCGATGGAGAAGCTACCTTCGTCAATAGCGATAATAGGAGGCGGTGTGATAGGCATGGAATTTGCCTGCATCCTTTCGGCTTTCGGCGTGGACGTGACGGTAATCGAGTATTGCAAGGAGATTTTGCCAAACTTTGACCGCGATATAGCGAAACGTCTCCGTACCTCACTTAGTCGTGAGGGCATGCAGATAATCACGGGCGCGCAGGTCACGGAGATAACACTGGAAAAGCGTGTGGAATACATTGTAAAGGGAAAGCCGGCTTCCGTTGAGGTCGATGAAGTGCTGATGGCTGTCGGTCGTCGCCCGGTAATTCCCGAAGGTGCGGAACAAATAGGTATCTCCCTTAGCCGTGGTGCGATAGTTGTCGATGATACCTTTGCCACGTCTGTTCCCGGCGTGTATGCCATAGGCGATGTAAATGCCCGCATGATGCTTGCTCATGTGGCGTCGGCACAAGGTGCGACGGTCATGGGTGCTGATGTCAATCTTGGTGTCGTGCCTGCTGTGGCATTCACTTTGCCGGAATGTGCGATGGTCGGTCTTGCCGAAGAGCAGTGCAAGGAAGCCGGGCTGAATTACAAGGTTACGAAATCGCTTTTCCGTGCAAATGGAAAGGCACAGGCGATGGGGGAGACTGACGGTCTGCTGAAACTTATAGTCGATGCCGACACTCGCCTTATTCTTGGATGCCATGTTTGTGGCGCGCACGCCGCCGACCTGGTTCAGGAAGCGGCACTTGCCATGTCATCGGCACTTCCTGTCGATGCGATTGCCTCAACTATCCATGCCCATCCGTCGCTTTCCGAGATTCTCCATTCAGCCACATGTCTATAAGACATAAATCCAAATTTTATATCACGGAAGCCCTGTTAACTAATTTTTGCGATTAGTTGACGGGGCTTTCTTGCGGATTATATAATTTTGCAGACGGAAAAGGTTGCCTTGACGGCATTAATAGGGAACCGGGTGAGAATCCCGGACAGTCCCGCTGCTGTATGTTCTATCACAGGATGGTGAGAAATATCCACTGAATGAATTGATGTTTGGGAAGGATTTACCACTCCGGAACAAGTCAGAAGACCTGCCTTTTCTTAAAGGTCGTGTAATTCTCGTGGGTTAGATGCACGATACGAAAATATTTTTCAATTGACAAACAGTAATTTGTCATGAAAAAAACTTTTCATAATTTTACTTCGGCGTTGAGTCACGCCGAGATAATTGGCAGTTTTATACTGCCTGAACGATTGAAGGAAGCGAGAGCGCAGCATGTTTCCGGAAATATTGACAGTCAACAGCTGCGCATAATCGAGGATGAATGTGTCACCGGGCTTGTCCGGCAGCAGAAAGCTGCAGGTCTTACCGTGATTACTGACGGGGAATACCGTCGTAGTCATTGGGCTAATGATTTCTTTTACGGGCTTGAGGGTATAGAAAAGGTGACAATCACCGAGGGGCATCTGTATCAGCCGCAGGAGGTGATGTGCGACCTCGCGTTGCTCTCCGGGAAAGTGCGTTACAATCCTCGTCATCCTTTTTTCAGCCATTTCGAATTTGTAAGCAGAATTGCCGCTGGCTGTAGTGTTAAACAGACCATGCCAGCACCTTCTCAGCTGTTTATGACCCTAAAGTCCCACAACGGCAATATATTGCATTACTATGGCTCTGACGATGATTTGATTCATGATATTGTCGATGCCTACGTGATGACGTTGAACCGTTTTTATGAGCTTGGATGCCGCCACATCCAGTTTGACGACAACTGCTGGGGCAGATTTTGTGATCCTGATTCTCTTGACCGTCTGATTGTCGATGGTGAGGATGTCACGGCTGTCATAGGTCGGCTTGTTGATATTAACAACCGGGTCATTGATGCGCTTCCGGGTGAGATGTTTGTGGCTTGCCACATTTGTCGCGGAAATCATCATACGGCATGGAGTCCTGCCGGTGATTACGAGTTTGTTGCGCCGGCGTTGTTTGCCGGGTTGCATGTCGACCGTTTTCTTGTCGAGTTTGATATAACTCTTGACAACAACTTTGCCCCGTTGCGGTACGTACCTGCCGGTACGGAGGTGGTGCTCGGTCTTCTTGCCTCGCATTATCCTCAGATGGAAAGTCAGCAGATGCTTGCCGAAAGCATAGCGGAGGCATCAAAATATGTAGATTGCGACAAACTTGGCATAAGTCCGCGATGTGGATTTCACAGCGACGAGGCTTTGGCACTTACCTGGCAGTCGCAATGGGATAAGATAAGGCTTCTGCTTGATGTTGCCGGTGCGTTATGGAAAGAGCCTGTCGCTGTCACCGTCTGACAGGCTATGTCATCCGTCCTTCGTCGTTGTAGGAGTAGTATGACGACGGGGTTATTATAAGGTGGTCGAGCACTCTGATGTCAAGTAGCTCGCCACCGTTTTTTATTCGTTGGGTGAGCATGTCGTCTTCCCGGCTTGGGCGGCAAGTGCCCGACGGGTGATTATGTACTAAGATTATTCCCGCGACTACATCGCCATACTCCAATACTCTCTTGAAAAGTAGTTTTGTGTCTACGACCGTACCGGCACTTCCTCCTTGGCTCAGCCGCATGGTGTCTATCACAAGATTGGCACGACTGAGCAAAACAATCCAGAACTCTTCATGATTGAGTAACTGTAGCTTGGAGCGCATCATGTCGTAGACCGACTGACTTCCGGTGATTCTTATGCGCTCGGTCGGTGTTTCAGCCTGACAGCGCATACCAAGTTCGATTGCGGCTGCGAGTGATATGGCTTTCGCGGGTCCTATTCCCGGATTTTCCTTTACAATCTCGCGGATGCCCTTACGGGCGATATCCGACAACCTGCCGTTGTTGCGCGCAAGCAATTCCTGACTCATGGTGAGCACTGACTTGCCTTTGATGCCATTGCCAAATATGATGGCTATTAACTCGGCATTGCTCAGTGAGTTTATGCCGTTGCGCAACGCCTTTTCACGTGGGCGGTCGTCGGCGGCAAGGTCTTCTATGAGTATGTAATCGCGCATGGTGAGGACAGATTGAGGTTAACCTCCGTAAAGATATAAAAATAATCTAACAAAATCAAATCTGTTCCTCACACAAATTGTCTATATTTACTCTATTTTTACTTATTGAACATTTTCTTGGCAATGGTATAAAGTTTTGGCTTCCTGCCGCTATTCCTCGATTGGTTCTTGCTTGAAACTGGGTATTCTTCCCATACTTGTATATGTCCTTTTTACCTGCCATTTCAACCGATTTTCAACCGATTTATACATTGTTCCAAATATTATTCGTACTTTTGTATTTGTAGGATGCGCGGGTCGGAGTAAGGGTGGCCCCCGTTTGATGATGTTGTACGACATTGCTCTCCCTGATAACACGCTCGTACTACCGCGCGTGTCTTTATTCCCGCAAAACTCCGGCAGATAGTCCGGATCGGCTTTGCGGGTTTTTTATTACCTGTCTGTAACAGAATAAAGATAGTGTCGTCCAGCATTGCTTTCTTTCCTGTCATAAGCTTTCATTTTTATAAATTTTGTTATTTTCGCTTGATTTCTTAAATTATAGTTCATACCTTTGACATGAAATATAGCCGTCTTAATGAAAGAGTAGCACCGTCATCGGGTTTAGCAAATCATTTGGGCGGTTTTTCTTTGTGTAGGTTGCCGGATTCTGCTTTAAACATGCGTTCGTTGATTATTGCGTAAGGCTTGAATGTCCCATAGCTTTTATTTTTCTCATTCATAAATAAACCGGATAGAGAGAAATGTCTGCATTCTGCAACAAAAAGGAGTAAATTTGCGTATTTGTTCTACCTCAGATATTCCTTCAGAAAATGAGTCATTTATAAAAAGGAATGGCTATCAAATCGAACAAGGTCTATATGACAAATTAATTTTGGAGCATAACAACGCGAATCCGACCGAAATACTACATAGCTGACCCAGGTCGGACGAAGATTATTAAAGCGAATATCCGTAAATATAAATTAAAAGCGAGCGCAATGCGCCATTGATATGACATTATGACGTGTAAGTGCCTGTGGGGTAGGGGTATAAGAAAAGCGGCGTGGAAGCCGCTCAGTATGCCCGTGGGGAGTCGAACCCCAATCGACGGAACCGGAATCCGTAATTCTATCCATTGAACTACGGGCACATTTCTGGATGATTCGTGTGCAAAAGTACAAAGTTTTTTGTAGTTTTGCAAATGTAAGTATAGGAACAATCATAAATGAATGTAAAAATAGATGCTACCTGGCGCGATGAGCTTGCTGCGGAATGGGAGAAGCCCTATTTCGTGACATTGACCGATTTTGTGCGTCGGCAATATAGCGACAGGACTCATCCGGTATATCCCCCTGCAGCTAAGATATTTGCTGCATTTGATGAGTGTCCTTTCGATAAGGTCAAAGTGGTGATTTTAGGTCAGGACCCTTATCATGGTCCCGGTCAAGCCAATGGTCTGTGCTTTTCGGTAGGTGCCGGTGTGCCGCTGCCTCCGTCGCTGATAAATATATTCAAGGAGGTGCAGGATGACCTCGGACTTGACACGTGTCCTACTGACGGCGACCTTTCCCGGTGGGCTCGTCAGGGTGTGTTGTTACTTAACTCAACTCTTACCGTGCAGGCACATCAGGCAGGCTCCCATCAGGGTAGAGGTTGGGAGACATTTACCGATGAAGTGATTATGCGTCTGAATAATGACCGCGAACATCTTGTGTTTATTCTGTGGGGGTCCTATGCAATAAAGAAGGGGGCGTTTATTGACCGTAGCCGTCATTGCGTGATTACCTCGCCTCATCCTTCGCCTCTCTCCGTTTATCGTGGCTTTTTCGGCTCGAAACCGTTCAGCCGTGCAAACGCTTACTTGAAAGAACATAACGAAACACCGATTGACTGGCGATGAAAAACAGTGTGACACTTGAATCGCGCATTGAACGTGCGCGGCAGTTGCGAAAAGAGGGACATACCTGCTCTCAGTGCGTATATATGGTATTTGATGACATACACGGTCTTTCTCCGGAAAAAGCCGCAGCCGTGTCGTGCGGTCTTGGAGGCGGAGTCGGAGGGCAGCATAACGTGTGCGGCACTGTATCGGCTCTCTCCCTTGTCGCGGGAGATTTGATATATGACAATAATCCAAAAAGCAAGATTCCGGTGTATTCGTTTATAAAGAGCTGCTGCGCGGAGTTTGCCGCCCGGAACGGCTCGATTATATGCGCCGAACTCCTTGCCGACACGCCTCGCCGCAAGCCCTGCATGGAATATATCGTGGATTCAATCACCATACTTCACCGTCACATTGATGAAGAGTAGACTGTTGCTGTTTTTCTCATGCCTTTTTTGCGTAATAAGTGCTTTTTCCGATGATACGCAAAGTGGTATCTTTGACCCCGCCTTCCGTACCTTGGAGGTAAAGGTCGAGGGCTATGAGATGCAGCAGCCTATATTGATATTAGGAAGCAACGACCGCATAGTTATCAGTTTTGATGAATTGGCAAGCGAGCGCAGCTATCTGCGTTATTCGCTCGTTCACTGCGATGCCATGTGGCGTCCGTCCGGACTAGTGGAAAGCGAGTTTTTAGATGGGTTTAATCAGGGAGATGTCGAGGATTACGAGTATTCCGACGCTACGACTGTCAATTACGTGCATTATCGCATCGTGTTGCCTAACGAGCAGATGCGTTTCACCGTTTCCGGCAATTATCTCTTGCGTGTCTACCGCGAAGATAATCCCGACAAGGCATTGCTTCAGGCGCGGTTCTCGGTAAATGAGAATGTCGTGAAAATAGCCGGTGAGGCGACATCGCGCACTGATATCGATTATAATGACCGTCACCAGCAACTGAACTTTATGGTTGACGTCGACCGCGAGCCGATACATAATATCTACACCGACCTGAAAGTTGTCATCACCCAGAATAGCAGGGATGACAACCGGCAGATGATAACAGCGCCTCAGCGGGTGTCGGGCACAACGGCATATTATGAGCATCTGCGCAATCTTATATATCCCGCTGGCAACGAATATCGCCGCTTCGAGACGGTATCGGTCAACTATCCGGGAATGAATGTCGCAGAGATTGTGTATGCCGACCCGTTCTATCATCTCAGGCTCTATGACGACGTGCCGCGTGTCAACACGCAGTTTGTCTACGACATGACCCAGAACGGGCGATTCAAGATACGCGAATACAACTCCGATTACAGCGATGTGGCGGCTGATTACGTGGTGGTGCATTTCAAACTCAATACACCACCCATGACGGGTTATGACATCTTTATCGACGGTGATCTCACCAACCGTCGCTTTAATCCTGAAAGCCGCATGCACTATGATTATACCGACAATTCTTATAAGGCATCCATGCTGTTAAAGCAGGGTTCTTATAATTATCAGTATCTTGCCGTCCCGGCTGGAACAATGACCGGTGTGACCGGAATAGTGGAGGGCGATTTTTATCCTACGGTCAATGAATATCTGATACAGGTGTATTACCGTGAACCGGGCGGTCGGTATGACCGTCTACTCGGCACCACAGTATTATTTTCAGGTAAATAAATGGAAACGGAAGAAATTATGTTACAGATACAGGATGCGCTCGTGTCGCTTGACCTTATCGAGCGCTTTTTTTGCTGCGATTTAGACAAATGTCTTGGCGAATGTTGCATTGAAGGCGATGCGGGGGCACCCATCACCCGTGAGGAGTATGACAAGTTGAAAGAGATACTCCCTGTAGTGTACGATGATCTTACACCGGCGGCGCAACGAGAGATTGACGAGCACGGAGTAGGGTATATCGACGAGGAAGGCGACCTTGTTACCTCCATTGTCGACGGCAGGAACTGTGTATTTACCTGCTACGAGCCGGGAGGCATGTGCCACTGTGCCATCGAAAAGGCTTATCGGGAAGGAAGGATAGCCGATTTCAGGAAGCCCGCGTCATGTTATCTGTACCCTGTTAGGCTTACCAAATATCCCTCATTTACGGCTGTCAATTATCACCGCTGGAAAATATGCAAGGCTGCCGAGATACTCGGAAAAAAAGAGGGCATAAGGCTTTATCAATTCCTTAAGGACCCTCTTACAAGTTATTTCGGCAAAGAATGGTACGACGAGCTTGTCACGGCATGTGAGGCGTACCTCGAGCAATACGGTGATACTAATCAGTGAGGCGTAGCATAAAATTCGAGCAGGCGGGTGCGTAGTATCAGCTCATATCCTGCCTGTATTCGCTCGGCTGTCGCCCTTAGTGCTTTTGTCTTGCTCTGTTCATATTCGCTCGGTGTGGCTCTTCCGAGGTTATATTTCTCCCTCATTGCTTCAAACGCTTTTTGTGCTGCATCTTCCGCCACTTCACTTGCTTTCAGCTTATGTCGGGCACCATCAGCCTGGTAATACGCCTGCTGGATTGACTTGAAAAGCCGCTGGCATGCATCATCGTATTGAAGGCGCGCGGTCACACTTTGTACTTTTGCCCGGTTTACCGAATTGCGTGTATTAAGTGCGTCGAATATCGGTATGTTCAGTGAAAATCCGAAATAGGTGCTGTAATTGTTTTTCATCTGTTTGCCAAACGGGTCATTGGGCATACCTGATATCTTGTAGTAGGAACTTCCGAGACCGGCGTTGAAATTTACAGTGGGTATGTAGCCGGTCTTGGCAAGCGAAATGTTTTTATCTGAAGCGATGATACCGTTACGTGCCGCAAGTATGGTATGATTATGCTGCAACGCCGCGTCGTAAACATCTTCAGGCGTCAATGTAAGAAGTGAGGAGTCGTCATTGAGCGGGCTTACGTCGAAACCGTCGATGTCGTCAAGTTCAAGGAGTTGTGCGAGATCCACAAGGGCGAGGCGTATGTCGTTTGCGGTCTGTGTCCGGTTCAGTTCATCCTGGGCGAGCTGTGACTTCGCTTCAAGCATGTCGATTTCCGGTATTTTACCGGCTTCGAGCAGTGCCGAGCGTCGTTCAAGCTCGTATTCCGACAATTCTACTTGCCCTATCGCCACTTCATTAAGCTCCTTGCAGTATAGCACCTGAAGGTATGCAGTAATTACATTGAGCGAGATGTCCTCTTTTGCCGCTTCATATTGCTCGGTGACTGTGGCGAGATTTGCCTTGGCATACGCTACCTGACGCGTTGTCGACAGACCTGAGAATATGGGCAGATTGAAAGATGCGCCCCATTGGAAATTGGATGTGTTGCGGTCGGCATACGTGTTCTCAGCTGTAAGTCCACGCCCGATGTTCCATGACTGCCCGGCATTAGCCGAGAGAGTCGGAAGATAGCGTGATTTAGCGTCGGTGACATTTTGCTGCGAGGATGCGACATCGTTTTGCCGCGACTTGATTGTGATATTATTTTCTACGGCATAGCTTATACACCGGTCGAGATCCCAGGTCTCGGCAATGGCGGGGAGCGTACCCAATAACAGTGCCGGATATAGTAACAGATGCTTCATGACAGTCGTAAAATGGATTTATCAATCATTTTTCTCATTACCTCTGAGGCGCGTGGTCTTGTCAATACCCGACTTTACCTCTATGTTGATGCCGTCGGATAGTCCGGTGACAATGCTGCGGCGCTCAAACTGCTGTGCCGGTTCGTCGGCGGTCAGGCAATACGCAAACGTGCTGTCGCCTGCCCACTCGATGACTCCTTCCGGGATGGTAAGCACACTATCGGCATGATTCAGGCGTATTGAGGCATTCGCACTGTAGCCTGCGCGCAACTGCACTGTGTCGGGCACTTCGATTGCAGCTTTGAGCTCAAATGTGTTTGAGCCGTTTTCCTCCGTGCTTTTCGGGGCGATGTATTCAATCACTGCGTTGGGCGATACTCCGGGAAGCGCTCCGATAGATATGGTGGTGGTCATGCCGGGCTGCAGCAATCCCACTTCGGTTTCATCCACCTTACCCTTGAATATAAGATTGGTCATGTCGGCAATTTTTGCCACCGTGGTTCCATCGTTCATTGTGTTTGCCTGGATTACGGAAGTACCAACCTTGACAGGCACTTCAAGGATAAGACCATCGATTGTGGCACGTACAAGGGTATTACTCTGTTGGGCGTTGCTTGTCGATATACCGTCTCTTACGATTGAGAGCGCATCGACAGCCGATTCATATTCGGCGCGCGCTTTGTCAAGTGTGACACCTGACTGCTCATATTCTTCACGGCTTACAAACTTTTTGTCGTAAAGCGACTTTGTGCGATCATGTTCGATTTGTGCCTGATTCATCGAAATTCGTGCCACTTCCACGCGGTTTTGTGCCGATGACAGTTGCGACTCCTCGGGAATCACTTTGATTTTGGCAATGATGTCGCCCTCTTTTACAAGGTCGCCCGGCTCGACGTTTATTTCCGAGATAATACCTGAAATCTGAGGCTTGATCTCGATTTCATCTCTCGGCTCGATTTTGCCGGTAAGTACTGTGCGACGCTCGATGTTGCCTATCTCCGGTGTCACAATCTCATAAACTGTGGTCTTTGACCTCGAATTGTAGAACAGATAGACAAATGTGCCTAAAAACAACAGGGCTACAAGAGTCCAGATTAAAATGCGAATTACCTTTTTCATTATTGTGATGAAGTTTTGTTTATTTATCGTTAAGAGCCTCTATGGGTTTTATTCTCATTGCTTTGATTGCGGGTACGATACCGGCCGCCGAGCCCAGGGTCAGGAATACGACAAGTATGGTCATCGCGTTCATGAAAGTGAGCTGGAATCCGGGCGTATTGCCGTCTTCGGTTGTCATTATCGCAACAATATGGAGCACTATCACGGCAAAACATATACCTGCGATACCTGCCACAGTTGTCAGCACGATACTTTCTGAAAGAATCTGCATGATTATGTCGCGCGGTTTGGCGCCTATGGCGCGTCTTACACCTATCTCCTGGGTGCGCTCCTTGACAATAATCCACATTATGTTACCAACTCCGATTATTCCCGCGAGAAGCGACCCGAAGCCTACAAACAGAACAAGGATGTCGACACCGCTGAACACATTCTCCACCATTGCAAATTCCTCCGAGACATCCCAGAATTCTATTGCCTGGGTGTCTTCGGGATGGATAGGATGGCTTGCCCTGATGATGCGCTCTATTCGCGGACGGATGGATGTGGGGGTTGTCCCGTTTTTGCATGAAAGGATTACCATGCCCACATTCTGCCCTATGTTATAGGCGCGCTGCATAGTGGAGTGGGGCACGAGTACCATCTCGTCAATTTTACCGTTGATGTTTATTTCGGAAGTCTGTCCGGCAACTCCGACAACACGATAATAGATGTTGTCGAGTGCAACGAATTTTCCTATCGGAGAACCTGTGCCGAACAGTTCTGCCGCAACCCGTTTGCCGAGTACACAAACCTTACGGTCATTGCTGCCGTCGGAGTCGTTGATAAACCTGCCCTCATATATGACAGGCTTGTTGATAAGAGGATATTGGCTCTCGATGCCTTGTATCTGGGTGGCATAGCTCTTGTCGCCATGGATAGCCGTGGTCGAATAGGTAGTGACTGCCGATGACGCGTTTATCTCCGGAATGCTCTTACGCATGTTGTCTATGTCGGTCTGGGTCAGTGACCACCACATCCCTTTACTGAATCCTTTGTATGGTATGCTTGTGTTGCCGGCAAACACGAGAGCGGTGTTTGTCGAGAATCCGGCGAAATTTCTTCGCAGCAGATCTTGAAAACCTTGTGCTCCTCCCCACAGCATCGCAAGCATAGCCGTGCCCCAGAATATACCGAACGCGGTCAGGAAGGTGCGCGTCTTGTTTCTGCCGAGTGTGGCGGTGATTTCTTTCCAGTTGTCTATGTCGAATACGGGATTTTTCATATTGCGCCATTCTTTATTCTGTCCTTAATGCCTCTACCGGGCGTATCTTTAAAGCCCGGAGCGCCGGAAAGAGTCCGGCAAGTGCTCCGGCAACAATCAATACCAGCGTCACTTCAAGGGCGAGTGATATACTGACCGTCGGGTCTTTTATGAAATCCGAACCGGCAAACATACGTGAAAGAATCTCTGTACCGATTGTGCCGAGAAGTATGCCGAAATAGCCGAATACGGTTGTCATCGCCACGCTTTCCAAGATCACTTGCTTAAGTATGCGCGCCGGTTTTGCACCGATGGCGCGACGTATCCCGATTTCATGGGTACGTTCTCTTACCGATACAAACATGATGTTGCTCACGCCGACGATACCCGTTATCAGTGTCAGCAGTCCGATTACCCACATCACAGTGTTTAATATGTCGGTTACCTTTAGATTGCTTATATAGTTGGAAAAGCGGTTCCAGACCCACACGGCACTGGAGTCATCGGGATCGAACGATTCGGATTTGCCCAATGTCGCGCGTACTTTTTTCTCAAGCTCGTCAGCTTTTTCAAGCGTGTTGATGCCGGAAGCGGATACACGCAGGGTGCTGAGTTTATCGTCGTATCCCTTCAACGCTCTTGCCGTGGTGTAAGGAATATAGATGCTGCTTTGCCATTGGTGGTCATATACTCCTACCACCGTAAACGACAGCCCGGTCATGTTGACTATGTTGCCTACCGCCTTGTCCGCGCTGCCGAAAAGCGTCTCCGCGCTTTTCTTGTCGAGAACGATGGCTTTTCGTTGCGTCTCAAGGTCATGGTCGTTGATGAAACGCCCGTGACTCATGACAAGCTGCTCCTGTGCTTCCGGAAACACACCGGTATAAGACTTGTTCACGTAATCGCGTGATGTGGATATGTTGGCTGACGGCATGCTTAACTGCGCGGCGGCATAATCGACCATATCGGCATTTTCGCGTTCGATTTTCTCAAGATCGGTGTTGCGGATATTTATCACACGTCCCTCTTTTAATCCTTTATAGGGCAACGAGGCATATCCCGGCCACACCTGTATTATGTTGGCGCGTTTGGCAAAGTCTCCATCCTCAAAGGAGTTCAATACACCTTTGGCGAGCCCTACGAGCATGATGAGCATGAATATGCCCCAGGCGACGGAGATGCCGGTCAGTATCGTGCGCAGTTTGTTGGTGCGCATCGTCTGCCATATTTCATTTATAAGGTCGAGCATCGGTCAATCCATTATAAGTCCGTCGGAAATCCTGATAATGCGGTTGGTCTGTGCGCCCACATTAGGGTCGTGGGTCACTATCACCGTGGTCATGCCTTCGTCGTTGAGCTGACGGAATATCTTCATGACCTCAACCGAAGTCTTGCTGTCAAGTGCGCCTGTCGGCTCGTCGGCAAGGATGATTGCCGGATTGGTGATGAGGGCACGTGCTATCGCCACACGCTGCTTCTGACCACCCGACAGTTCGCTCGGCAGATGGTGGGACCACTCTTTCAGCCCCATCCTGTCAAGCTGCTCAAGTGCCAGTTTATTGCGTTTGCGTCGCGGCACACCTTGATAGAATAGCGGTAACGCAACATTTTCCATCGCATCCTTATAATTGATGAGGTTGAATGACTGGAACACAAATCCTATGAGCTTGTTGCGAAGTTCCGCCGCCCTGTTTTCACTTAGATTTTTTATCAGGGTACCGTCAAGTACGTACTCGCCTGTGTCGTATGAGTCGAGTATGCCCAATATGTTAAGTAGTGTGGATTTTCCAGAGCCTGACGCTCCCATGATTGACACAAGTTCGCCTTTGTCAATGTCAAGGTTGATACCTTTCAATACGTGCAGCGGCACTGCACCGGGATAGGTCTTGTTTATGTCGGAAAGATGTATCATAGCTTTACTTTTCCTGCTTTTTTATGGGTTAGATGCGTAAACCCGTAAAAAAGTTGCAACGTGATTATATAAAATTTAAACAAAAGTAGTAAAGCTCTCTGGCGTAGCCACAAAATTATACTTCAATTTTATAAATTTAACAGATACTAACGTCATCTCTTTCCAATATACCGGTATATTTGCATTAATAAGCTTGGACGAAATATGAAGCATAAAGTGAAAGTGACGGTGCTTGACACCAAATTATATCCTGAATACCAGCAGCAGTATTGCGCCAATCCTTGTTCAGGGAAATGTCCGGTATATAACAATGGCGATGAGTTTATATTTTATCGCGACGACGAGCGTGATGATTTCTGGCACTGCGGACTAAACACCCTCATAAAAACCGATTGTAATCCTGATGAGATTGCCGGTGGTCCGAAGAAACCTTTCTGCTCCGAGGCTTGGGATGCCATATCGCGTTATATCTACACGGGGTTGCAGGGAGGCTCTATAATGAAAGGATGGATGCGCGACGAGAACACTATGATTACCTGTTGCAACGACGGTACGCGCCCTGTAATCTTCAAAATCGAGCGAATCGACTACGAATAATCATATATAAATAGATATAATCTATACGGATAAATTTATGAATATCAGATTATTTGTTGCCAATTTGCTTGCGCTTATAATTATTATGTCAATGCTTGGTTGCAGTACAACTAAATCGACGCAGAAAATCTTAGGGCATGAAAATCTCATAATATATTATGACCCTCAAGGCGGCAATGGTGAATTGATTGAAGCTGCGAAAAAATATGGCTCTGATGTCTTGTATGTTTATAAAAATATCAACGGTATTGCCGTAACTGTCCCCGATGGTAAAACAATACAGGAGGCGACAAAGTATTACGACGGCATTAAAGGAGTGTTGTCGGTCGTGGAAGACGGGAAGATGCAGATTTATTGAATTGTAGGCATTATTAGGACAAATGACGTTGTGGATATGAATGATTTAGTAACTATCAGGCAAGAAGAAGAGAGGGATTTCGATGCGATTAGAAATGTTGTCAAAGCGGCTTTTGCAGGCGCGGAGCATACTGACGGCGATGAACATAATCTTGTTGACCGACTGCGTATTACTGATGAATACATTCCGGAGTTGTCGCTTGTCGCCGAAGTCGATGGAATGATTGTCGGACACATAATGTTCTCACGAATATCCATTGGAAATGTCTGCGCTTTGGCTATGGCTCCATTGGCGGTAATTCCATCTTTTCAAAATAAAGGCATCGGACAGACGCTTATAATGACCGCGCATAGACGAGCCAAAGAGATGGGCTATTGTTGCTCGGTAGTACTTGGCTCTCCGGGATATTACAGTAAGAGCGGTTATCTTCCCGCCTCAACATTTGGTATCATGTCGCCTTTTGACGTTCCACCACAATTTTATATGGTATATCCATTAAATCCACCATTGCCTGAAGGCACGGTCAGATATTCGGATGCGTTCGGAATTTAATTCGATTGATTCATGCTTAAACGGTGATTAGTCCATTCATTCTCCGGGTCAATATCATTATAAAACCGAAAATTACTGCATAGATAAATACGCGGATATTATTCAAAGTATAAAAATTCATCCCCGTCGGGTTATGGTGACCGGCGGGGATGCGAGTTTGTCTGTTATGGTAGGATTAGTATCCTATCGTGAAGCGCTCCTTATGATTGGAAGGCGTATCAAGTTCATCCACCATCGCCTTGGCATAATCGCCTACGGTGATATGGCTGTTACCATTGCTGTCGACAATTAGATCATCCTTGCCGAGGCGGTATGTGCCGGTTGCTTCACCGGGCTCAAGCACTCCTGCCGGCGAGAAAAATACCCAGTCAATATCCTTTTCATTGTTGAGGGTTTCGAGATAGAATTTTCCGAGAGATTTCACTCCGCCCATGATTTCTGCAGGGATTGCACCGCTGTCAACCACGCGGAGTCCCGGGGCACAGAAAAGGGTGCCGGCACCTCCGACTATAAGCAGCCGCTTTACTCCCGCCTCTTTGGCGGCTTCAAGAATACGCGGATAATTCTGTAGGGTAAGATTATAGATGTCGGGATTTGTCCAACCGGGATTATAGGCACTTATTATAGTGTCATATCCTTTGAGGTCGGCTGCGAGAGCCTTGGTGTCGGCAACATCTACCTTTTTCACTGTAAGATGTGGATTATTAACCTTTACATTTTCAGGATTACGAACCAGAGCTTCTACTTCATAACCACGTGAAAGGAGTTCTTTCAGGATGGCGCTGCCTACGAAACCGCTTGCGCCGATGAGTGCTGTTTTCTTCATATTATCAATATTTTTTGATTTTCTTGTTGCAAAGATAACATCTGAAAAACCCGAAAGTCAAGAAGGCACTTGAATGACAGATAGTTTCATCGAGGTTAGTAATGTAGTGAACCAATTATTTATAAAATTTGAATTAACGATTTTTAACTGGAGCCAAAAATATATATTGCATACTTCCGGAATGTTAGTTACCTTTGTAGAGTAATTTAAGTGACATGATGTTATGAACGAAGAATTATATCCCGAATGTCCTATACGCAATATCCTTGCGCGTTTCAGCGACAAATGGTCGTTGCTGGTGCTCTACACGCTGAATCTTCAGCCGACTATGCGTTTCAATACACTGCGACGGGAGATACCTGACATTTCACAGAAGATGCTCACCAATACGCTTCGTACGCTTGAAGATGACGGGTTGGTGACGCGCACCGTTTATGCCGAAGTGCCTCCGAGAGTGGAATACAGCATTACCGAACGGACACGTTCGTTGTTTCCTCACATCAATTCACTAATCGGGTGGGCAAAAGAGAATATGGCGGCAATATTGAAAGATCGCGCCGGTCATAGAAACAAGTAATTTTACAACAAAATAAATATAGAATACGATGATTGAATATATAAAAGGTCAGCTTGCGTCCCTGACCCCTACCGATGCCGTGATAGAGACTTCCGGTATCGGTTATCTTCTCGAGATATCCCTCACAACCTACACTGCACTGGAGGGTAGCACAGGGAATGTCAAGCTACTTGTACACGAAGTCATACGCGAGGATGCACATATACTGTTCGGTTTCATTGACGAGCGTGAACGCAGTTTGTTTCGGTTGTTGATAGGAGTGTCGGGCGTCGGGGCAAACACTGCGCGTATAATTTTGTCATCGATTCCTGTCGCGGAACTTGAAATCGTGATAACCTCAGGCGACCATGCGCGGTTGAAAAATGTGAAAGGTATAGGCATAAAAACCGCACAAAGAATAATTGTTGACCTGAAGGATAAAATAAAACCGGGTGATGACGCGTTACTAATTCAGCCGCCGGTTACCAACGAGTCGTTTGACGAGGCGCTTGCCGCCTTGATGATGCTCGGGTTTCCGCGCCCGCAGTCGCAGAAAGTGCTTAAAAAGCTCTTTGATGCTGACCCGGCTTTAAAGGTCGAGACCGCCATAAAAAAAGCGCTGTCGATGCTTTAGCCGTCGAGTCGCGGGATGTCGCGGTGAGAGTTTTGGTGGTAATCCACTTGCGATGTTACGAATTAGGCGTAGACTTACAAAGATATTGCTATGTGCTGTTGTCCCGGGCTTCATTTTAGGTTCGGCTAACGGTTTTTTTGTACGTGCGCAGTATCATGAATCAAGTCTGATGCCGCCCCCGCCTCCTCCGGGAGGACCTGTAGTGGTCCAGGATTCCACAGGCTCACCATTCCCTGTTCAGCCAACCATACCCCCTGATTATGAGGCTCTCGCTGAAGATGAGCTTGCCGCCGATCTCTCGACACCTGATAACGTGCGCACCGAAGCGGAATATGATATAGAATCGGGGTGTTACATTATCCGTACAAAAGTCGGCGACTTTGAGGTTGCAACTCCTTTCATGCTCACTCCGGAACAGTATGGCAACATGGAGTTGCGCAAATCGATGCGTACTTATTTCAACAAGCGTAATTCCGAACTGCTCCAGGGCGAGAAAGACAAGGAGCCGTTCAATGTGCTTGACATGAATTTTGCCCTCGGCCCGCTTGAAAAGATATTCGGTCCCGGAGGTGTGCAGTTGAAGACACAAGGCTCCGTTCAGATTTCGGCAGGTGTTAAAAGTAACAAGACCGATAACCCGGCACTGTCGCTTACCGCGCGTCGCAAGACATATTTTGATTTCGACCAGAAAATACAGGCAACTATCAATGCCTCGGTAGGCGACAGGATGAAATTTAACATGTCGTATAACACCGATGCCACCTTTGATTTTGACTCTAAGAATATCAAGCTGCAATATGAGGGTACTGAGGATGATATAGTCAAGAGTATCGAGGCTGGTAACGTGAGCATGACTACCGGTTCCTCGCTCATAAGAGGAAGCACCGCGCTTTTCGGTATAAAGTCGCAGTTGCAGTTTGGCAAGTTGACGGCTACGGCACTTGTGTCACAGCAAAACAGTGAGTCGCGTACTGTCAATACCAAGGGTGGTGTGCAGACCACCGATTTCAGTATCAATGCCGATGAATATGACCAGAACCGCCATTATTTTCTCGGTCATTTTTTCAGGGATAACTATGATTCATTTGCGTCTAAACTACCCTATGTTAGTTCGGGCGTGAATATAACGCGTGTGGAGGTTTGGGTCACTAACAAGAGCGGCAACTACAATCAGTCGCGTAACATAGTGGCGTTCATGGATCTTGGCGAAAACCGTGTGCTTGCTAATGATTATTGGATTCCCAATCAGGCAAATGCCAATCCGAGCAACAGTTCCAATAACCTGTTGTCGGTAATAAAAAATGATTACCCGGGTGCACGTAATATCAATACGGTAACACAAGCACTCGAACCTCTCGCCGCGTATGGTATAGAAGGCGGCAAGGACTATGAGAAAGTAGAGAGCGCCCGCTTGCTGCAGTCATCGGAATACACCCTTAACTCGACTCTCGGCTACATTTCCATCAAGACTGCCCTGAATGCCGACGAGGTGCTTGGTGTGGCATACGAATACACATATCGCGGACAGGTCTATCAGGTAGGCGAGTTCTCTGCCGACATCACCACAACCGACCAGTCGCTTTATGTCAAGATGCTTAAAAGTACCACTGTCGCGCCGAAGCTCCCGATGTGGGACCTTATGATGAAAAATGTGTATTCGCTCGGAGCATATCAGATACAGAAATCCAATTTCCGTCTTAACATAAAGTATCTCAACGACACTACAGGTACTCAGATAAATTATCTGCCTATTGCCGGGCTTTCCGACAAGTCATTGCTTCAGGTGATGAACCTTGACCGTATTGATGCCAGCGAGAACTCTAATCCCGACGGATTTTTTGACTTCATTGAGGGGTACACTATACTGTCGTCGACCGGAAAGGTGATATTCCCGGTTGTCGAGCCGTTTGGCTCTCATCTTGCCAAGGTGATTCCGGATGCGGCTGTAAGAGACAAGTATCTCTATCAGGAGTTATATGACTCCACGCTTGTCATAGCCCGTCAGTTTGCCGATAAAAACAAGTTTATACTTACCGGTGAGTATCAGGCGTCGAGCGGTTCGCAGATACGCCTGAACGCTATGAATGTGCCGCGTGGTTCGGTAGTGGTTATGGCAGGCGGTGTGCGCCTGGTTGAAAACAGCGATTACACGGTCGATTATTCGATGGGTATCGTCACGATTACCAATCAGAGCATTATCGATTCGGGACAGAGCATAAGCGTGACACTGGAAAATCAGTCGATGTTCAGCACCCAGCGAAAGACTTTGCTCGGACTTGACCTTAACTACAAGTTTAACAAGGATTTCAATATCGGTGCCACGATAATGCACTTTTCGGAAAAAGCGCTTACGGAAAAAGTCAACATAGGCAATGAGCTTATAAACAATACCATGTGGGGCGTTAACCTCGCATATAACACCCAGTTTATGTGGCTCACCAATCTTGTCAATAAGATACCTACAGTGAATGCGACACAGCCGTCGACGTTCAGTGTTCAGGCTGAATTTGCACAGCTTGTGCCGCACAAACAGAAAAGCGGTTCAAATAAGGGCAGCTCCTACATTGATGATTTCGAGTCTACACAGACCGGTATAGACCTACGTTCACCCTATGCGTGGGTGCTTGCCTCCACGCCTTATGAATCGGGTAAAAACGCCCTTTTCCCCGAAGCGGCTCTTTCCAATAATGTGGACTACGGTAAAAATCGTGCGTTGCTATCATGGTATTATATCGACAGGATGTTTACCCAGCGTAATTCATCGCTTGCTCCAGGCTATATCAGCGCGGATCTCGCCCAGCTTTCCAATCCCTATGTGAGAGAGGTGACATCTACAGAGATTTTTCCTGACCGTCAGCTCGCTTACGGAGAGTCCAATATAATCCAGACCCTTAATCTTTCATATTACCCGACGGAGCGCGGACCTTACAACCTTGATGCCGTAAACATAAACGACCAGGGTGAATTGCTTAACCCCGAATCGCGGTGGGGTGGTATCATGAGGAAGATGGACAACACCAACTTCGAGCAGGCTAATATTGAATATGTGCAGTTCTGGATGATGAATCCTTTCCTTGACCCGGAGAATCCCAATTACGACGGAGGCGATCTTTACCTCAATTTCGGAGAGATAAGCGAGGATATCCTGAAAGACGGATTGAAGTCGTATGAAAACGGTATTCCTTATGACGGCAACGACCAGTTCCTTACCGAAACTGTATGGGGTAGGGTTTCCAAGCAGAATTCTTTGACCTATGCTTTCGATAACAATGCCGGGGCGCGTCTGGTGCAAGATGTCGGTCTTGACGGGTTGAAGAATGACGAGGAGTTTCATTTTGATTCATATTCCAACTATCTTGACCAGCTGCGTAATAAACTTGCTCCGTCAGCTATCGAGCGTATGCAGGCTGACCAATTTTCTCCATTCAATGACCCGGCAGGCGATAATTACCATTTCTATCGCGGATATGACTACGATGAAGAGCGGCTTTCCATACTTGAACGCTACAAGCATTACAACGGGGTCGAGGGTAACTCCCTGTCTCCCGATGATGCTCCCGACCCGCTGTATCAGTCGGCACGCACATCGCCTGATGTGGAGGATATAAATCAAGACAACACTCTCAACGAGTATGAGCGTTATTTCCAATATAAGGTGTCGATACGTCCCGAGGATCTTGTCGTGGGAAAGAACTACATTACCGACAAGCAGGTGTCGCTTGTAAGGACCCGTGACGGAAGCGACCAGGAAGTAGAGTGGTATCAGTTTAAGATACCTTTGGATGATTATGAGCGTGTAGTCGGTTCAATCAACGATTTCTCTACGATACGTTTTGCACGAATGTTCATGACCGGATTCAAGCAGGTGACACATCTCCGTTTCGCCACGCTTGAACTGGTGAGAGGCGAATGGCGTCCTTATGATTTCAACCTTAACAGTCGTGGTGACGCTCCTGCCGAAGGGCAGCTTGATGTTTCGGTGGTGAACATCGAGGAAAATGCCGGCAGGGAACCGGTTAACTATGTGTTGCCTCCGGGCGTGACTCGAATCACCGACCCGGGACAGTCGCAGATAACCCAGCTAAACGAGCAGTCGATGTCGCTGAAGGTTACAGGACTTCATGCAGGAGATGCACGGGGTGTGTACCGAAACACTTCCCATGACCTTCGCAACTACAAGCGCATGCAGATGTGGGTACACGCCGAGAGTCTTATCGATGATGCCACTAATCTAAAGTCGGGTGAGCTGTCGCTATTTATCCGTCTTGGTACTGACATAAAGAACAACTACTACGAGTATGAGATACCGCTCACGCTCACACCCCATATTACTTCAGCTAACAAATATCATGACACAGGAGAGGACCAGTATAAGGTGTGGCCGTTGTCCAATCGTCTTGACTTTGCCTTGCAGAATCTTGTCAACTTGAAAAAGGAGCGTAACATGGAGCGTCATCAGGCAAATTCCACTGTCAGCTTCACCACCTTATATACCGGTCGTGACCCTGACAATGAACAGAACCGCATGGCGGTTATGGGAAATCCGTCGCTGAGTGATGTCAGGGTGATGCTCATCGGTGTGCGTAACAACACCAGTTCGACGCGTGACGGTATAGTATGGGTCAATGAGTTGAAGGTCACCGATTTCGATGAGAGCGGCGGATGGGCAGCCAAGGCAAACGTAAATCTCGGCGTGTCGGATATCGCCACGCTTAATTTCGGAGTGCATAAGGAGACTGCCGGTTTCGGAGGGGTCGATCAGCCGCTTAACGCGCGCCGTATGGATGACTATGAGCAGTATAATTTTGCCGTACAGGCAGATTTAGGAC